>Ga0209717_1003046_pt1 | contig 15108 bp, 10 predicted proteins | sample AD_UKC048_MetaG_FD_184418 | JGI IMG/M metagenome (GOLD analysis project Ga0209717, IMG submission 184418) | Active sludge microbial communities of municipal wastewater-treating anaerobic digesters from USA - AD_UKC048_MetaG (SPAdes) (version 2) | ecosystem: Engineered > Bioreactor > Anaerobic >... | reverse complement strand
GCCTGCTCCGCTTTCAGGAATACCTCCTGCAACGATTGGTCTTTTGGTCGTGGCATCTCGCCTCCAGAATTTAGATTCTGGAGACAAAATAAGCAACATATATGATTTGTCAACATGGAATTTGTATTACCCATCAAACGTAGGTAGAAACGAAACAAAAAGGAAGATAACAGGGAAACTCAGGAGGATAAGGAAGCAAAAATCGGAATGAAGCAATATCAAGGAATGGAGCGGGCAACGGGACTCGGACCCGCGACCCGCAGCTTGGGAATTAAATTCGGGGTGTATTTTGGGGTATTTCGGTGTATGCCTAAATATTATTAGTGTTTGTATGGCAGTAGTTTATGAATCTCCCTGTATTTTTGGACTTGACAGAAAATCGACCCATCTGTGTCCTGTTGTGTGTCCTGCTATTTCGAAATTCCATGTTGCGGAATCGACGCAATATCGTAGTTTTTAGACTAACAGACATGGACAATTTTATCGCACACGAGGTGGAAATGGATTACTCAGGTAAATTGAAAGGGATTAACGACGGTTACAAAATCAAGATCCGTATGAAACCTGGGGTCAGAAAACGGACTATCTTTCTGGAATATTGCCATGAGGGTAAAAGGGAGCGAGAATACCTTGATCTGCATATAACCGACAATGACCAGACTAACAAGCAGAACATACGGGTGGCAACCCTAATGCGGAATGAAAAAGAGCTCCAGTTACTCAACAAGCATTCCAATGTGCAAGTATTCGAGACCAAGAAACCCAAAAGCCAGGATACTTTTTATGAGTATGCCCTCAGCGTGATCGAAGATAAGATCTATGAAACCCGCAGATTTTACGAATGCGGGATAAACTCGTTTGTGGCCAGAGTGGGGGAGGGGCTTAAACTGACAGCGGTTACGGAGAAAGACATCAAGCAATGGATCGATTCGATGACCTTAACCGATACCACCAGAGCGAATTACTTGCGATCAGTAAAGTATGTGCTCAAACAAGCGGTCAAAGCCAAACTGATCAGCGCCTCACCCGCGGAGAACCTCCACATCAAGACTCCGGAGTCGCGCAGGGGCTTTCTGACCATGGAGGAGATCCAAAAGATCGCGGACGTGGATTTCGACCGGCCGGCGGTGCAGGATGCCTTCCTCTTTTCCTGCTTCACCGGGCTGAGACGGGCGGACGTCCTGGCCCTGAAATGGTCGAACATCGACAATGATTACCTCACTTTCACCCAGCAGAAAACCGGCCAGGCGGAACGGATGAAGCTGGCCACCTCGGCGCTGGAGATCATCGACAGGCAGGACAGGACCAACGACAGGGTGTTCGATCTGCCCTCCCGCAAGATCTTCTTCTGCGAGGTGAAACGCCTGATAGCGGAGGCCGGCATTGGCAAAAAGGCTACCTTCCATTGGGCGAGGCACACCTTTGCCACCCAGCTCATCGCCAATGGCTCAGAACTACTCACGGTCCAAAAACTGATGGGCCATAAAGACATCCGCTCCACCCTCGTGTACGCAAAGCTTGTTGACAAGCTAAAGGACGAGGCCATTGACAGGATGCCTAAAATTATGCTGGACAAGAAGATATGATCCAAAACTAGGACACGGTTTGCAGGCATTTGCAGGATTTCCCAGGTTGTTCGCTGTCCCCCTCAAGATACTCTAATCCCTGACACCGTATATAATCCGGTGGCATTAAGGAAGGATGTGTCCAACTGACTCACAGGACACAGACCTCCCAAAACAGCCCTTATTTGTCCGGTTTGCTACAAAAAGCTCTCGGGGTCTGCCTGAAAGCGCGTCTGATAGAGGTGATTGTCCATATCGTAGAAGGTATGCGACGGGAAAGCAGCCCTTGCCAGAGTTGTCTTGCCTGCCTGACGCGGACCTGTGATGGTGACAACCTTGGAGCTATCAGCCGTTTGCCGTAGAACAGCCTCGATCTTTCGTCTGACTATAATCACTCCATATTTACAAATCAGGGAGTCGACTCCCATATTTGTAAATTTTACGGGCAGCGCATTTTCTGTCTAGCGGATACTCGCATCACTTATGGTATTGTGGAAGAACTGGGATCAGGGCCAGCCAATCCAGTGTGTCTTCCCGTCCAGAACTCCAACGCCTGGATGACATTTTCCCTCTTCTCAGGGATAAAACAAGCCAGTTTTGTCCCTTTACTAGAGGAAAAACGTGATCAACAATATCCGGCCTGCTGGCGCATCGCTACGCATATGATTGAAACATGGCAGCAACCTTAACCCTCAGGGTACTAATAGTTAAATCAAGAAAATATCTCTTGACACGATACCAGCATGTTGACATATTGTCCACATACTGGAGGTAACATGACAGAGCAACTGCTGAACATCAGCCATCAGCCCTTCGACTATCAGTATCTGAAGGGCCTGCTCAGCGGATACCGTTATCCCCGCAACAAGATCAGCACACTGCTGGGCCGGGGGGAGATCATCTCGCTGAAGAGCGGCCTCTATGTACTCTCAGAGCGTTATGGCCGGGAACTCGTGCCCGGGATCGTTGCCAATCTCCTCTACGGGCCTTCCTATCTCTCTCTGGACCACGCCCTGGCCAGTTACGGCCTCATCCCGGAGCTGGCTTTCCAGGTCACCTCCGTCACCACGGGCCGCAAAAAGATCTTCGAGACCGCCGTGGGGACCTTCAGCTACCAGCATCTGAAGCCCGCCTATTACAGCCTGGGCTATCAGCTGTGGCAGAGCGGCGATTCCAGCTATCTGATCGCCACCCCGGAAAAGGCCCTCTGCGACAAGCTGTATTTAGCTCCCCGCCTGGAGGATGTCGCTGATCTGGAGGCTTATCTCTTTGAAGACCTGCGGATCGATCCCGGCCGCCTGCGCGAACTGGACAGGAAGCTGATCTCGCGCCTGGCCGGTCTGGCTGGAAAGCGTAACCTGAAACTTTTAAAGGAGATGACGCGATGAACGCCAACCCCCTGAACTCACTCCTGCGAGGCGAAAAGACCCTCAATTCAAGCGAACTTCGCCGAAACTTGCGCGAGGCCATTCAGAAGATCTGCCTGCTGGGGCTTTGGCGGGGGACCTTCTTCGAGCACGCCGCCTTTTACGGCGGAACGGCTCTGAGAATGCTGCATGGCCTGGACCGTTGGTCGGAAGACCTGGATTTCTCATTGCTGGAGGAGAAGCCGGATTTCCGCCTGGAGGCCTGGCTGAACTTCGTGCGCCAGGAATTGGAAGCCTGGGGGATCAGCGCGGAGGTCGATCTCTCCGGGAAAAAGGCAAGCCAAATAGAATCCGCCTTCATCAAAGCCAATACCCTCAAGACCCTGATCACTCTTGATATCCCGCGTTCGGAACTGGTTCGCCTGCATCGCGACGAGGTGAGCAGCGTGAAGTTTGAGCTCGATCCCCACCCGCCCTGCGGTTTTGCCAGCCAGAACCTTTTCCTGCTGGAGCCCATTCCCTTCAGCGTCCGCGTGATGAGCCTCCCCGACCTCTTCGCGGGAAAAATGCACGCGGTTCTGGCCCGGGGCTGGGCGTCCAGAGTCAAGGGACGGGACTGGTACGATCTGATCTGGTTCGTTCGTCAGGAGATTCCCCTTAAACTGGCTCATCTGGAAGCCCGCCTCCAGCAAAGCGGACACTTGGACCTGGATGTTTCCCTGGACGCCGATTCTTTCCGGTCTTTGTTACGGGACAGGATAGCCCAAACCGGCTTCGATCAGGCCAAACAGGATGTCCTGCCCTTCGTTCCGGATCCAGCCGCGTTGCAAAACTGGTCTCCGGAGCTCTTCAACTCTCTGGTGGAGAGGATCAAGCTGGCCTGATCCCTGCTTTGAATCATACCCAGTCATGTCTTTCTGACTAAATACACTTGGGTATGATGCAACACCCCAAAGTTCATACTTGTCCATATTGCCCATAGTTTGACATTGATTACCGGATAATTGCCCTTAGTCTGACATAGATATGTCAATAAATTGCCCTTAGTTTGTATGGCAATCTGCTGAAATTTGCCTTGACACAATTTCTGCCTTCGCTATTATGTCCTTGGCGTGAAGTAAATTAGGAGACAAAAGATGATCAGACGAACAATTGAGCGTGATTTAGAGCGTTGGAGGCAAGAAAAGCACCGGAAACCTTTGATCCTCAGGGGGGCCAGGCAGGTAGGCAAAACCACCACGGTAAAGGCCTTTTCCCGTAATTTTAAGATCTTTCTGGATGTGAATCTTGATCTGGAAGAGGACAGGCAGCTCTTCGAGCGCGAGCTCAACGCGCGTGATCTGCTGCAATTGATCTGTTTGCGCCAAGCTCAGCCGTTCGAGCTTGAAAGTAGTCTTCTGTTTATTGACGAGATCCAGTTCAGCGCTCTGGCGATCAAGATGCTTCGCTACTTCTATGAGGATATCCCGGAGTTGGCAGTCATCGCCGCGGGTTCGCTGCTGGAAGCTGTAGTGAGTGACGAGCATCAGAGCTTTCCCGTGGGTAGAACCGAAAATCTCTGGATTTATCCGCTCAGTTTCGAGGAGTTTCTGGGGGCGACCGGTAGAAAAGATCTTCTGGACGCATACCATTCTATCCCTGCGTCCATTCCACAGATTGAGGAACTGGGCCGGCAGTTCAAAGTCTACACCATGCTGGGCGGCATGCCGGAAGCCGTTGCAAAGTACATTGAAAGCTCGGATATGGTAATAGTGAACCGGGTTTATGAGTCCTTGGTGAGCGCATATTTGGAAGATGTGGACAAGTATGCCACCGATAAAACACTGGCCCGGGCGCTGGTTCACATTCTAAAGACCGCTCCCGGGGAAGCCGGAAAACGTATTACCCTGGAAGGCTTTGGCTCTTCGGGATACAAAGCACAGACCATCCGGGATGCTTTTGACAAGCTGCAGAAGGCGCGGTTGCTGAAGCTGTATTATCCTGTAACAGCCGTTACGCTGCCCTGCGTTCCGAACTACCGCCGCAAACCGAGGCTACAAACGCTTGATACCGGTCTGCTGAACTATCAGCTGGGCATCCAGGAGGAATACTACCTGGCCCAGAATCTAGAATCGGTATACAAAGGTCTTATGATCCAGCACATTGTGGGGCAAGAGTTGGAGACCCTGTGGAACACATCGGCCTCCCGGCTCAGTTTCTGGGTGCGGGAAAAGTATCAGTCATCCGCGGAGGTGGATTTTGTACTCCCTCATCGGGGAAAGCTCATTCCCATCGAGGTCAAATCCGGAAAAACAGGGTCGTTGCGTTCATTGATCCAGTTTATGCTGTTGGCGGAGCACGACCTGGCTGTTCGGATCTACGAAGGAAGCCTGGGAGTTGATCAGATGTCCCTTCCGGATGGCCGCAACTTCCGGCTCTTGAATTTGCCCCTGTGCCTGAGCGCGAAAGTGCTTGAATACGTGGATCATTTTCTCTTGAGGAGTGGGGCTGCTGCGAAAAAAAAGTTGACACAAATGTCCAAACCATAGAGAATGCGACATGCATGTTGCTTTAAGAAAACATTGAGGAGGATCTGACCATGGCCACGCTTAGGGGATACCCACAATTTATGGAAGTTGCATACGGAGGATCATAAACATGAAATGGTTCTGTCTGACTTTATTTACAGTGTTGCTGACCGCCTGCTTATCCGCCCAGACCATTCAGGAAACCCTCGCCCAGATAGAGGCGACCAAGAGGGAATTGGCACAAAACGAACAACTGGTGGACCAGAAGATCACTGAATTGAGGGCGACCAATCCGCTGTTCGCATTGCAGGATGATTTTGAGACTGACGCGGAGTATGAAACCAGAAAGCGTAAGACAGCTCAGGAAATCGATAAACTCCACAAGCTTTATCTGGATGAGACTACCCGGCGACTGGTAGCTTTGAGGGCTTTGAGCTTTGAAACCGAAAATATCCTGGTAACTCTGGGCAAGTATGACACCAACAGCAAGATCTGGAGTATTAGGGTAAGCCACGGCGATTATCAGCAGTTTGATCAGGAAATCCAGTTGAGCATCGAACCATCTGATGCGCGGGGCATCAGGGACAACTTCAACCGGATGATCAAGACTGGCATCTTCTGTGTCGACCCTGGAGACAAGATAGGTCTGGCCAGGATCTTGTTTAAAGATCCGGTTACAAAGTCTGAGTTTAGTTATGACTTTCAACCAGCCTGGTCTTCAGGACTGAAAGATGTGAATAAAACCGCCCTGAGTCCCGATGGGAAATATATGGCGATCGTGAGCCAGTATAGCCGCCTGACCCTGATCGATCTCGGTGACATGACTGTGGCAGCCCAACTCCCTCATAATCTGTACATTAGTTCTTTGTCCTTTAGTGCTGATTCCAAATATCTGGCTACCAGCGAAGATGGTGCTTACAGCTATTTTGCCCAAAAACTGGCTAGAATCTATTGCATGGATGAATTTGAATTAGTGGACAACTTAGGGTGGGACGCTATAGAACCCAAAACAGCAAATATTGGTGGTGTCGCTCTGAATCACGATGGATCCAAATTGGCGGCAATCGTTGAACGTGGTCAATCCTGCGTTGTTAACGTAATCAGCGGTAAAGTGGAATTGAATCAGCTTGTTATCAATGGCAACCCTCTCAAGTTTAGTCCCGATGGAAGCATGCTGCTGGTCGATGATTCAAAAGGCGGTCTAGTTATGCTTAGGGTCAGTGATGGCAAGTTACTTAAGCAGCTTAAATTGGTGGAAGTCAGAAATACTTATCAGAACGCCGAACTCTCCGATACCGCATTCAGTCCTGATGGAAAATACATCGTGGTTGCCGCAAACAAGTTCACTCTCTTGCATAGTGATTCCTTCAAGGTAAAGAAAGAATGGGAGATGCTAGGCTCAACCCCTGATGAGATCAATGAACGCACTGTAAGGTGGAATAATTCAAAATCGAGCGCACGGGTTGAACCCTCCGTCTCTTTCAGCGCTGATGGCCGCTATCTGGCTCTTTCCGGATTTGGTGAGACCACCATAGTCGAAATGTCAAAACTCAAAACTGTGAAAACCTTTCCTGTTTCCGGATGTGTAGGCTTCCTGGCCGGGAACCGGCAACTCATGATCAACGATAAGATTTATCGCACCTTTCTGGATGGGGAGTTACAAGCCGATACCTATATAGCCAAACTTCCAGCCTCTTTGGATGTCACCTTCATTTTCAGTGAACCCTCCGGTAATGATCTTCTAGACGCATTGGAAAAGGGGGTTATCAAGCTCTCGTTTACCAACAAGGGACAGGGATCCGCCAAGGGAATTGAGGTCAACATCAGCCCCCTTGCCTTGCCAGGATTATCCTTCCAAAAGGCTTTTATCGCCGAGATCCCTGCGGGCAAGACCGTCGAACTAGACATCCCCATCGAGGCTTACATTGACGTTAGAGACGGCACCCAAACCCTGAACATCAGTTTTGAAGAGGCCAACGGCTTTCCACCAGCGCCGCTGTCGCTTACTTTCAGCACCCGGGCTTACAAGCGGCCGGAGCTCTACATATCGGAAACCGGGATCGACGATAGCAACAAAAACGGCAAGATCGAGGCCGGGGAGATGATCGAACTCACCCTGCGTTTCCGCAACCGCGGGGCCGGACCGGCCAGCGCCGCCTACGCCAAATTCTACACCGGGGAAAACGTCTTCATCACCGATAAACACGCCAAAACGCAGACTCTGGGCGACCTCACGCCGTCCGCGACCAAGGACCTGAAGCTGGAGATCTTCATCAATGAGCGCTGCGCCAACGAGATCCCGCTCTACGTGGATCTCACCGAGGCCACCGGACTGGCGGGCGTTTCCAAGCTTCGGGTTCCCATCCTCAAATCCGACCAGACCCGGCCAGTAACCAGTCTGGTGGTAACCGGAACCGATCACGTTTACGACATCAGCGAGCCCGCGTCGCTGAACATCGATGTGGAGACGGACTTGCCCCTGGCCAAAAAAGAGCGGAAGGATGATTACGCGGTGATCTTCGGAGTGGAAAACTATTCCGGAAACGTGCCCCGGGTGCTATACGCCACACGCGACGCCGCCTGGTTCCGCGAATACGCCATCAAGACGCTGGGTTTGCCGGCGGAAAACATCTATTACCGGGTGAACGCGGAGGCCACCAAGAACGAATTCGACAAGGCCTTAGGCAAGAACGGCTGGCTGGACAAGCGCGCCAAAAAGGATTCCCGGGTCTATTTCTTCTTCAGCGGTCACGGCATCCCCACTTCGGATGGCGAAAGTTCCTACATCCTGCCCTACGACGGCGACCCGAACTACGCTGAGCTGACCGCTTATCCCCTTCAAAACGTCTATGCAGGACTGGCCGGCCTGAAATCCTCGCTGAATGTGGTGTTCCTGGACGCCTGCTTTACCGGCATCAACCGTGAAAATCAAGCTCTCTACGCCACCTCCCGGCCCGTGTTCATCAGCCCGAACCGGATGGAGGCCCCACCCCGGGTGAACGTGCTCAGCGCTGCGGCCTGGAATCAGATGTCCAGCGCCTGGCCGGACAAGCAACATGGACTCTTCAGTTACTTCCTGCTAAAAGGCATGCAGGGCGCCGCCGATGCCAATGCCGACCGCAAGCTCACCCTGGCGGAATTGCACGAGTACCTCAGCCGGGAAGTGCCTATCCAGGCCGCCCGCCTGGACAAGGATCAGGTCCCGCAACTCAGCAGCGAGCAGCAGAACGAGGTTTGGCTAGAGTATAAATAGGGCTGGCTTGTATCACGTGGGAAAACGAGATAAATCTCTATTCGATATTAAATATGTAGAGAATAGCTTAGGGATAACTCCTGCATACACGGAAGCCAGTAGTATTGTTGGTGTAAGAAGCAACAGAAGTTGTTCTAATCGCAACCGTACAACCTGAAGAATCACCAGCATAATACCCGCCGCGCAGAACATGGTAGTCGCCTATGATCGGGCCTGTTGGATCAGTTTGATTCCCAGCCGGATAAACACCATAAATATCCCACACCCACTCATAAACATTGCCACTCATATCGTTTATGCCAAGCTCATTCGGAGCTTTGGTGCCAATCTGTTTTGTCCCAACTGGATTGTTATTATAATGGTACCACGCCACAAGGTCTATATCATTACTGCCGCTATAGTTATAATCATGTGATAGTGTGCCTCCCCTGGCTGCAAACATCCACTCCATTTCAGTGAGTAGGCGAAAACCCTGGACACTGAAGTCGCAAACAATGTTTGTGTGATTATTGTCACTAAGGTTCCATCCTGGGGGCCAGGCATCCGGGTTTGTGCCAAAACTGCCATAACTGTAACAGGGAGTGAGTCCAGCCACCAAGCTCAACCTATTACAATACTCAATGGAATCAAACCAAGAAACTTGTTCTACCGGGTAATTTAGATTATTCTGGTTGAAATGTGAAGGATTTACTCCCATTATAGTCATATACTCGGCCTGTGATACCTCATACTTCCCCAACCAAAAACTTGATAGTGTCACATTAGAAGTGCCGTTATCGAAAGTTCCTCCTGGAACATGTGCCTTTGATTCCATGAAGTAAATTTCACTCGCTAAAGCACTTGTGGAGGATCCTTGCTTGATTCCCTTTGCCTTTAATTGAGTCGTGTTACTAATCATGATTGGACCTGAATAAACTGCAGAGTTTGTTGTGGGTTCGCTGCCGTCAGTTGAATAATAGACTGTTGCGCCAACAGTATCACAACTGATCGTTACGTTTTGGGAGGATGAAAAAATTCCGCCCTTTGGATTAAAACTCGGAGTAGCCACGACTCCATAAATTGCATAATCCGCTCTTACCGTTTCGCTGCTAATCAGACCCTCTTTAAATCCCTTTGCTTTTATTGAGGTATCACTTGAGATAAAGACCGGATCCGAATAAACGGGGGATGCGGTTGTCGGTTCGTTACCGTCAGTGGTATAATGTATCGATGCGCCGCTTGTGGCACAACTGATTGAGACTGTAACGTCATCCTGGTAACTGCCCGCGGGAGGGGCAATAACCGGCGTAGCAACATAGAGATTGGGATCCAAAGGATTGTTCAGGGCTCTGTCCATGCAGGAAGAAAAACTGAGCAACAGAGTGGCTGAGATCAACAGGTAAATTAGTTGTTTCATGATATCAATCCTTTGCCGCCACATCTTTGCCCATCTCAGATCTGACCAGCCGGGTAGCTTTGCTGCCGCTTATCTTTGAATAGGCGAACCATAAAGCGGGAAGAATGTTGACATTCAGGCAGATATTATAGGAATTCTGTTTGGACAGGAATCTATCGCGGCAAGACAGCACCTCATCTTCTGTTGACGCGGCCTGATAATCGGCATAAGCCTTGTCAGCCTGAAAATAGAAGAGAGCGGTGAGACCGAGGCTGGTGGCCAGGGTGGCAAGCGAGCCGTAGCTGTTGTATTTCCAGAAACTGTGTTTCCGCATAAGGGATTCAGGAATGGGCTGGAAGCTGGATAACCTGGCCAATTGCCGGTCGCCTTCCTGCAGCTTGATCACCTGCTGCTGATCATAGAATCCCCATTTATAGCTGGTTACGGTATAGTCTCCAGAGTAAACCTTCACCGGGTCGCCTTTGAGTTTAACAGACTTCCCATTTTTGTCTATCACTAGGTAGCTGGCCTTGGGGTCATAGAAAACGCCAAGCGAGATCTCAGCTTTTTCTGGGATCAGCTTGACTGTGCGGGATATTGATTCGGATTCCTTAAGCAAGATATCCTCAGAGTACGGTTTAAGGGGGATGTCGGATTTTCCCTTGGCCTTGATCTGTATTATTGCCTGCCCCGCTTTCAATCTGAATTCGTGGGTGGCGGTGATGGTGCCGATCAAGTTGCCGTCGCGATAGACCTCCACAGGATAGAGGTCGGCAGAAATGCTCAGTTTTGTGTAAGTGTCCCGGAGGGTAACATGTTCGGTCAAGGTTTGGTTGGCGCTGATCGTGATCTGTTTTTCCACCGGGGCGAATTCGCCGGAAGGGGGTTGAAGCTGAAGCAGATAAGTGCCCTGATCAAGCCCCTGGCTCTCACCTGTAAGTTCCAGAGGGGTTCTTCCGATCTCAATGCCGTTGAGCAAAACACGGCAAGCCGAGGGAGACGATGTCAGCTTGAGGCTGCCATACAACGGAGTAAGAGTTTGTTGAGAATCGAGTTTGCGTAAAGGGTCAGTGGTCACTTGAAGAGATTTGGTTTGATAGCGCGCTCTAGCAAGTTCGATGGCGTAAACATTTACTTGTTTGTCATAAAACACATAAGGGGTTGTCCCCACGAGACGATGCGGCAATTTTGTGTCGCTGTTTTTGTAATAGCCGCCGATTGTTACTGAGGCGGAACTGGGTTGCGAGTTCAAGATGAGGCTGCCAAATCCGGCTCCCTTATTAGTTAGATCGGCGATCCGGAGGTCCAGGTTCCAGACCGAGTTTTCGGTAACAAGTACTTTCTGGCCAGTTTTAAAGGCGGAGGTGAAAAGCTCCACAACATGTTCGCCGACAGTGAGCTCAGAAATAATCAAGGCGGTACCAAGCCAAGTGGTACCCCAATACACCTTGTCTACGCAGACCTCCGCCTCAAAATCCGAAGTTACGCGCAAACTGCCGGTCAGGGTTTCCGAATAAGAGCTTGGCAGAGTCGACTGTGCCTGAGGCGCCACGGTCTTTTTTTCCCCTGGCAGGGTGGCCAGAGCGAAGACAAAATCTCCCCGGTCCAGATTGGGATTGGCGATCTTGCCATACTTGGGATGCTGTGCGCCCCGGGAATAGTTGACCACGCTATCTTCGAGGTGAAGTCCCAACTCTGTACCGGTCACATAACCATCCTGGTTCAGGTCCGCGAATCCTTCGCCCAAAGCCCGCACCAGGGTGGTCTTGAAGATACTGCGGTCGGGAACCATTTCATCCGCCGAGCCGGCTGTGATGAACTGGCGAACCGGTTGAGTGGTTTTCTCGTCTATGTTCTGCGGCGCGCCGCGACCCACTGTGAACAGAGTGCCCGAAAAACAGCTGTCAAAGAGCATCAGCACATGCTTGGAACGTGCCAGCTCAGCCAAATCGATGATATGGGACATGGAGACGGATTTGTTGCGGAAATCGCTACGGTTGTTGGTGTAGAGCGGAGCGTCCACGGGGACGATATAGCCCAGGGAACTGCCGTCGGCCCGCTGTTCGGTGTAGCCGTGCCCTGCATAATAAAGGATGAGGGCGCGATCGGGCTCGCTGCCATGCACGTCCACAAAGTCATTCAGGGCTTTCTGCATCTGGGTTCCGGTCTGGTTCTCCAGCAGCAGGGTCCTGACGCCGAGTTTTTCGAACATGGCCTTCACGTCCTGCACGTCCTGTTTCACTCCCCGGAGCTTGGGGAAATTCTGGTATTCACTGTTGCCGATGATCAGGGCGTAATAATCCGAGTAGAGCTGCACCCGGGAGCCGTTGTCCAGCCGCAGTTCCAAACCGGCGAACAATCCTGCTGTGAGGATCAGCAACAGAGCCAATGAACCAATTCTTTTCATGTTTTTATGCCTCCTACTTCCTTCGCCGGGTGTTCACGTCCCGGTATAAACGCGGACCCATACTGAATTGGGTCTTGATCTTGGAAAAGATACGGTTAGGTTTTTCGTCCATCTTAACTCCGTGATTTTCTTATGTCGATATGTTAAATGGGATTTGGGATGGGCAATTTTCGATCGGCTTCGCCGATACATAAAAAAGGAAAAAGATAAAAGAAAAAAGTAAAATCATTTAGCCCTGGCTAAACGCAGGCCGACTTCGTTGTAACTGTTGTCGGGACTGCTGTTGTTGCGAAAGGCAACCCGCCAGTCGAAGTCGTTGCCGAGCCAGGAACCGCCACGCAGCACTCGCCTCGAGCTCGAGCCCGCCCCTCTGGGGTCGAGGACCGGGCTCTTGGCGTAATAACCTGAGTCATACCAGTCCCAGCACCATTCCCAAACGTTGCCACTCATGTCGTGGATACCCAGTTCGTTGGCGGTCTTGGTTCCCACCTCATGTGTTTTTCTACCTGAATTATCATAATACCAGGCCACAGAACCGATATCGTTGGAGCCGGAGTACTTATAGCCTTTACTTTGGGTTCCGCCCCGGGCAGAGAATTCCCATTCCGCTTCAGTCGGCAAACGGTATCCGTTGGCGCTCCAGTTGCAGGTGACGGCGTTCCAGGTGGCATTGTTGGAGGTGGGCACATCGCCCCAGTTGGCAGGATTTGTTGATCCGGAAATGCTATAGACCGGAGTAAGACCCACCACTATGCTGCGCAGGTTGCAGTATTTCAAAATGGCATACCAGGAGACAGACTCAACTGGCAGGTTGTCACCTTTCCAATTGGAAGGATTCGAACCCATCACCTCTTGCCATTCCTTTTGTGTAACTTCGTATTTACCGATCCAGAAAGAGGATAATGTTACCTGATGCACCGGTTTTTGGTCGCTATCGTCATTGGAGCCCATCTGGAAGCTTCCGCCCTCCACCAGGATGAAGTTATTGGGAATAGCTGCAACTTCAGGCATATATTGATCGGATGTGAGCGGCGTGAGAGAGCTGGTGGAAGCTTTGGCGAAACAAAAGTCCTCGATCAGGTTGCCGGAGGTCCAGGGGACTTGCTGGGCATTGGTCTTGGTCCGGACCTCGGCGCTGACCTTCTTCATCATCTGTTCGATGGGCGCTGGATCGCCAAGGTATTTCACAAAGCTTTCCGTAAAGGGGCTGTTGCTGCCAGTGCCATCAGCCGCGGTCCGGCCCTGTTCGGTGGCGAAGATGATGTATTGGCTACCGGCTTTGCCCTGCATATTGGCCAGACCCTTGCTGCCGGAGCGCACACCCTTGAAGGGGTTGTCCCTACAGGCATCCAGCACCAGCACCGAGATCCTGGCCCGCTGCAGTTTTTCCATGGCCAGGTTGCAACTGAAAGCGTGGTATTTCAGCTCTTCCTCGTAGGTGATGGTCCTGCCCACGGGGATCAGGAAATTTTCGCCCTGAACGTTGGCGCCGTGGCCGCTGTAATAGAAGACCGCCTCGTCATTCTGCGTGAGCCCGGCAACGAAGCTGTTCAAGGCTTCGTCCATTTTCTGCAAGTTGGCGTTGGTGACTTTCGTAACCAGAAAACCAAGCTGGGTGAGCTTTGCGGAAACCAAGTTTGCGTCATTCACCGGGTTGCGCAAAGGGGTGTCAGCATACGTCGCGTTCGCTATCACCAGCGCTTTGCGCGCGGCGTGGGCAAAAACGATCATAGCAAGCAAGAGCATAAGCACAACAGTTCTTTTCATCGTGACCACCTAATCTACATATTCATCAATGGATACAGCCATGTTTCCAAGGGCGTCATCTTTGTCATCCTGTCAAGTTTTTTCTCGGCTTGCTCACATTCCCCATTTTTCTCTTGACAGCAATTAATCGACCAAGATTTTTGTATCAGGTTGAATATAGGCAAAATCAACAATATATGAGGAGCAAGCGATGAAACGTGTAATTGCAATGGTTACCGTGTTTTTGTTCTGTAGTGTCCTCTTGGGTACGCACTTCGAGGACTTCGTGAGAGAAGCGGGCAATGAGCTGGCTGGCAGGATCAATACGGCAATCCCCCTGAAAGTGGTTCTGGACAATTCTGACGAACAGATCCAGCAAGCACCCGGCACAGCCAGGATGCATGGTTTTATCAGGGAACTACTGGACAGCGAGCTGGAGAGATCCGAGATTCTGAATCCCCTTGACATGACCAGAACAGATCCCATTCTGCAGGATCTGGCTGGCACTAGCCGGGATTACAACTTTTTCAATGAACTGGGGAGAAAGATCCATCAAGACATGAATGTGACCATCGACGCGCTGCTTGAGATCAGAATTACAGACATGGGCAAGACCCTGAAGCTGGAACTCAGGCTCATCGACGCCATCACCGCCACAGATCTGGCAGTTGTGAAAAAGGAGTACACCGCGGACCGCCAAACCAATCAACTGCTGGGCAAACCTATCGCAGAGAAACCTGAGCACGGACCAAATAAACCAAATAAGACCTTTGCGTAATACCAAAGTGTCCAGCTTTCCAGGATCTACTTTGTAGTTATCCACAATTTTTCCAGAATTTCCCAACATGAACCCTGAAAAAGCTCAGTTATCCACATATTTTGCCCTCA
>Ga0209717_1003043_pt1 | contig 15123 bp, 10 predicted proteins | sample AD_UKC048_MetaG_FD_184418 | JGI IMG/M metagenome (GOLD analysis project Ga0209717, IMG submission 184418) | Active sludge microbial communities of municipal wastewater-treating anaerobic digesters from USA - AD_UKC048_MetaG (SPAdes) (version 2) | ecosystem: Engineered > Bioreactor > Anaerobic >... | reverse complement strand
TCACCAATAATAATTAATAAACGTGTTAGATAAAATCATAAAATTTAGTATTCAAAATAAATTCATTATTGGCATGATGACTTTATTTCTAATCATATTTGGGATATATTCCCTTAAACAATTACCATTGGATGCCCTGCCCGATATTACCAATAATCAAGTGCAGGTAATTACCACAGCGCCTACATTGGCAAGTCAAGAGGTTGAGCAACTCATAACCTACCCCATTGAGCAGTCGGTTAAAACCATTCCTAATATTATTGAACTTCGTAGTATTTCACGCTTTGGTTTATCCGTTGTAACAGTTGTATTTAATGAAGAAACAGATATATTTTGGGCAAGAGAACAAATTTTTCAACGACTAAAAGAAGCCGAAGAAAACATACCCAAATATGCAGGTTCGCCAACACTAGCACCAATTACAACTGGGTTAGGAGAAATATACCAATATGATGTATATGCCAGTAAAGGCTATGAAGACAAATACTCTTCGGTCGAACTTCGTACCATTCAAGACTGGATTATTATACCTCAATTACAGGGTGTAAAAGGTGTTGCAGAAGTTAGCACTTGGGGAGGTTCAGCCAAACAATTTGAAATTGCTGTTGACCCAAACAAGTTAAATAGTTTGGGAACAACTACAACGGAAATATTTGATGCAGTTGAAAAAAATAATCAAAACACAGGAGGTGCTTATATCGAAAAAGATAATTTGGCGTATGCTATACGCGGGGTTGGTATGGCAAATGGCATTCAAGATATTGAAAACATTGTTGTCAAAAATAGAAATGGTGCGCCAGTTCTAATTCGTGATGTGGCAAAGGTGCAAGAAGGTACAGCCATAAAATACGGAGCAGTTACCAAAGATGGTAAAGGAGAAATTGTTGGTGGGTTAGCATTGATGTTGAAAGGAGAAAACTCAAGTGAGGTTGTAAAAGCAGTCAAAGAGCGAATGATACAAATAAATAAATCATTGCCCGAAGGAGTTCATGCTGAAGCATTTATTGATAGAAGCAATTTAGTAAATAAAGCTATTAGTACGGTTGCAAAAAATTTAATTGAAGGTGCGTTAATTGTCATTTTTGTATTGGTACTTTTCTTGGGAAATTTACGAGCAGGTTTAATCGTTGCTTCTGTCATTCCATTGGCTATGTTGTTTGCCGTTATTATGATGAATGCCTTTGGTGTAAGTGGAAATTTAATGTCGTTAGGTGCTATTGATTTTGGAATTATTGTTGATGGTGCAGTTATTATTGTGGAAGCCACCATGCACCATTTGTTTAAACTAAAACGAAAAGAAGCATTAACACAAAATGAAATGGATAATGAAGTATTTGTATCTGCTTCTAAAATAAGAACAAGTGCAGCCTTTGGCGAAATCATTATTTTAATTGTGTATTTGCCCATTTTAACTTTAATAGGTGTGGAAGGAAAAATGTTTACCCCAATGGCAAAAACAGTTGGCTTTGCAATTATTGGTGCATTCATTTTGTCATTGACTTATGTGCCGATGGTTAGCAGTTTATTTCTTTCTAAAAAAACAGTTCATAAAGAAAACATCAGCGATAAGATGATGCGTTTTTTTGAAAAACTATACTTACCTTTTTTAAATAAAGCCCTCAAACTAAAAGTTATTATATTATCTGCGACCCTTACTTTATTTGTTTTGGCATTGCTTATTTATAATTCTTTGGGTGGAGAGTTTATGCCAAAATTAGATGAAGGCGATTTAGCCATTAACTCAACTATTATGACAGGTTCTTCGCTTTCGCAAATGATAAAAACTACCACTGCTTATGAAAAAATGATTAAGGCAAAATTCCCTGAAGTGAAAAACATAGTCAGCAAAATTGGTAGTGGCGAAATTCCTACTGACCCTATGCCTATTGAAAGTGGCGATTTAATTATTACACTCAAAGACAGAAGCGAATGGGGGACAAATGAAACTACCGAAGAATTGGGTGAACGAATTAAAGAAGAGATGATGAAAATTCCGGGTGCAAACATTGAAGTTTCGCAACCTATTCAAATGCGCTTTAATGAATTAATGACAGGAAGCAGAAGCGACATTGCTATTAAAATATTTGGTGATGATTTAGATATTCTTTCTTCAAAAGCAGATGAAATGATAAAGAAAATTCAAGGCATAAAAGGCATTGGAGATTTGAAAGCAGAGAAAGTTTCGGGCTTACCACAAATAACTATCAAATACGATTATGCAAAAATTGCTTTATATGGTTTGAATATAGTTGACATAAATAAAATTGTACAAAGTTCATTTGCAGGAGAAAGCGCAGGTAAAATTTATGAAGGAAGCAAACGCTTTGACATTGTAGTGCGTGTAATAAAAGAATTACGAACAGACATTGCTGATGTAAGTAATTTATTTATTCCATTGCCCGATGGTAACCAAATTCCATTATCACAAGTAGCCACCGTTAGTTACGAATTAGGTCCTGTACAAGTTAGTCGTGAAGATGGCAAACGAAGAATTGTTGTAGGCTTAAATGTTCGAGGACGTGATATTAAAAGTGTGGTAGAAGAAATTCAAGCAAAGTTAGACAAGTCGTACAAATTGCCAGCAGGATATTATTTAACTTATGGTGGTACGTTCAAAAATTTACAAGAAGCCAATGCACGACTTTCAATAGCTGTACCAGTAGCGTTGGTATTAATTTTTGTGTTATTGTTTTTTACTTTCAATAGTATCAAACAAGCCTCACTTATTTTCGTGGCTATTCCATTATCTGCCATTGGTGGTGTATTTGCATTATGGCTGCGTGATATGCCGTTTAGCATTTCAGCAGGTATTGGTTTTATTGCGTTGTTTGGAGTAGCAGTTTTAAATGGTATTGTATTAATAGCATATTTTAACCAGTTAAAAGCAGAGGGGATAGATGACCCAATGCAACGAGTAATGCAAGGAACTAAAACTAGACTACGACCAGTTTTAATGACAGCCTTTGTTGCTTCTCTTGGGTTTTTACCAATGGCACTTTCTCATGGAAGTGGTGCAGAAGTTCAAAAGCCTTTAGCAACCGTTGTAATAGGTGGTTTAATTTCCGCTACATTTTTAACGCTTATTGTATTACCTATTTTATATCTTCTTTTTGACAAAGGAATTAAGCGAAATAAAAAAGTTGTTGCTCAAAAAGTAACAGCAGTTATTTTATGCTTATTGATGTTTAATGTTTCAAATGCACAACAAAATATTTCATTAAATGATGCCATTGATTTAGCCAAGAAGAACAATAAGGAACTACAAATTGCTGATATAGAAATAGAAAAGCAAAACATACTCAAAGGCGCATCGTTTGAAACCGACCCTGCACAAATTCAATATCAAGGCGGGCAATTCAATACCAATGCTTACGACCATAACATTTCCATTCAACAATATTTTCCATTAGGCAAACTCACCAAAGCAAACAAAGCCCTGCAAGAAGAGTTAATGATTTTAGCCGAAAAACGAAAATCATTACAAGCCTATGAAATCGAAAAAGCCGTTACACTTTCCTATTATCAATATCTCTATGGAGAATATGTATTGTCTTTAAATCAAGAGTTAGATAGTGTCTATGGAAAGTTTCTTAGTAATGCCGAACTACGTTTTAAAACTGGCGAAAGTGGGAAAATAGAAGTGTTAGGAGCTAAAGCAAAAAAGAAAGAAATAGAAATGATACAAAAGCAACTAACTTATGAATTGCTCATGTACAAATATCAATTTAATTATTTTCTACAAAGCAATTCAGAACAAATTCCGATGCAAATAAATGATATTAAGTATCAAGTAAATAATACTGACACATTCCAATATCAAAATTTATTGTCAGCTATACAAGTGCAACAAAACAAAATTTTGCAAAAAGAAAATGATATACTCATAGCAAAAAGACAACCTAAAATCGGTGTCGGTTATTTTGCGCAAAGCATTGAAAAGCGATTTATATTTCAAGGTATCACAGCAGGTATTCAAGTACCCTTATTCAACAAGGCAAATAAAGCACGAATACAAGCCAATGCCTTAAATAGTAAACAGTATAATTTACTTTCAGAGCAATACACTTTACAAACACAATCCCTTCTACAACAAAAAAATGCTGAACTCAATAAGCAACTCGAAGGCGTAAACTATTACGAAAACGAAGGTTTGCAATATGCAACCGAAATTATACAAACTGCTCAAAAAAGCTATGCCAATGGGGACATGACCTATTGGAATTATATCAGTTTTCTAAACCAAGCTATTGATATAAAAAAACAATATGCCGGAGCTATTCATGCCTACAACCAAACAGCTATCGAAACACAATTTCCAACAATTAAATAAAAAATAAAATGAACAATAAAATAAAAAATATAAAATATTTCACAATCCTATTAGCAGTTTGCTTCATCATTTCATGTGGAAATAAAAAAATAGAAACCACCCAAACAACAGAAGCAAAAACAGAAGTTGCACCAAAGGAAGAAGAACACGAAGAACATGCAGAAGGCGAAGTAGCACTTACTTTGGAACAATACAAAGCAGTACAAATCGAAACAGGTATTGTCGAAATGCGTAACCTCAATTCAGTAGTCAAAGCAAATGGCTACACCAGTGTTCCGCCACAAAACAGTGCAAGCGTTTCAGCACTCATGGGTGGTGTTGTTCAAGACATTCTTGTGTTAGAAGGCACTTATGTTACCAAAGGAAAAGTATTAGCCTCAATCAAAAATTTAGATATTATCGAAATGCAAGAAGACTATAAAACGTCTATGGCAAGTATTGAATTTTTAGAATTAGAATACCAACGACAAAAAACCTTGACTGAAGAAAACGTAAATGCTAAAAAAACATTTCAAGAAGTAAAGTCAAAATTAAACATCGAAAGAGCCAAAGCACAAGGAGCAAAAAGCAAACTCGAAGCCCTTCACGTTAGTACAAATACCAACGGAGGCTCAATTCCTATTCTTGCACCTATCAATGGCTATGTAGGTAAAATTTATATCAACAAAGGAGCGTATGCCGAAGTAGGTAAACCATTATTTGACATTGTTGACAATTCACAAATGCACCTCGATTTAAATGTTTATGAAAAAGATTTATTCAAAATCAAAGAAGGGCAAATTGTAGATGTTGTTTTAACCAACCAACACAACACATCTATCAAAGCAAAAATATTTGGTATCAACAAATCATTTTCCAACGAATCAAAAACAGTTGCCGTGCATTCTCGAATTTTAAATAATAACCTAAATGGCTTAATTGCAGGAATGTATGTTTCAGCAAATATCAATGTAACCGATGCCTATGTACAAGCCATTCCAAAAGAAGCAGTTGTAAAAGATGGCGAAAAATATTTTATTTATATCGAAGAAGGTGAAGAAGAACGAGAAGTAGAAGAAGAAGGCGAACACGAACACAGCGATGCAGAGCATGAGCATACTGCCGACGGCAAAGTAACCAAAAAAGAAAAAGTGATGGCCTTCAAACCCATTGAAGTAGTTGCAGGCACAACCGATTTAGGCTACACCGAAATTTCACCTATGCAACCCATACCAGAAGGAGCAAAAATAGTAACCAAAGGCGCATTCTATCTTTTATCAGCATCCAAAGGTGGTGGACATCACGAACATTAAAATCTAAATTTTTCAAACAATAAAAAATAAACAACATGAACAAGTTAATAAACAACATCAAACAAACTGCTATACTATTTGTAGCACTGCTATTCACAACCACTGCAATTGCAAAAACAAAAACAAGAACAGCAAAGGCAATCATCAAAACACATTTCTACTGCGACCATTGCAAAAAATGCGAAACCTGTGGGCTAAAATTTGAAGCCGAACTATACAATACCAAAGGCATCAAAGATTTTACCATCGATGAAAAAACAATGACCATTACTGTTATCTACAATCCAACCCGAGTAGATTTACCAACCATCAAAACAGCCATTTCAAAACTTGGCTTCGATGCCGATGAAATAAAAGCCGACCCAATAGCCTACGAAAAATTAGATGGCTGTTGTAAAAAATAATTTGTAAAAAAAAATATAAAAACAAGTAACAATCCACTCTGTCGTTGCCCCTCTCTTTAAGGAGAGGGGTTGAGGTGAGGTCTAAAAAAACCTTTGCATGAAAAAATCAGTGCTAATCCCTCAAATCTATCCAATCAGTGTTCCAAAATAAAATAAATAAAATGCAAAACAATTCACACATACACACATACGATGCACAAGGCAAACAAACCTGTTGCACACTCGAACAAAAAATAAACAAGCATACCGAACATGACGGACACGACCATTCTTCCAGCAATGACAGTACTATTAAAATGTTTATACCATCTATTATCAGTTTGGTGCTATTGCTCATTGCCATAGCCATCGACAACTACTTTCCACAAACTTGGTTCACAGGTTGGATTAGAATTTCGTTCTACATACTTGCATATATTCCAGTCGGCTTCCCAGTCTTCAAAGAAGCAATACAAAGTATTGGCAAAGGCGAAATATTTTCCGAATTTTTACTCATGAGCATCGCCACCATAGGAGCATTTGCCATAGGCGAATATCCCGAAGGCGTAGCCGTAATGTTATTTTACGCCATCGGCGAAGTATTCCAAACAATAGCAGTCAAAAGAGCAAAAGCCAACATCAAAACCCTACTCGACCAACGACCAGACGAAGTAACAATTCTACAAAACAACCAAGCCAAAACCATCAAAGCCGAAACCGTAAACATAGGCGACATTATACAACTAAAAGCAGGAGAAAAATTAGGATTAGATGGCGAATTAATATCCGATACAGCCTCATTCAACACATCAGCACTCACAGGCGAATCCAAACCCGACACCAAAACCAAAGGCGAAACCGTACTTGCAGGAATGATAAACCTCAACACCGTTACACAAATAAAAGTAACCACAGCCTACACCGATTCCAAGTTAAGCAAAATTCTCGAACTCGTACAAAACGCCACAGCACAAAAAGCACCCACCGAATTATTCATACGCAAATTTGCAAAAATCTACACACCCATTGTAGTCCTATTAGCAACACTCATAGTCCTTATACCATTCCTACTATATTATTTTCAAATCAACATCCCATTCATTCACAATTCAGAATTCACAATTCAAAATTGGATTTACAGAGCATTAGTTTTCTTGGTTATTTCCTGCCCATGTGCATTAGTAATCAGCATTCCATTAGGCTATTTCGGAGGCATCGGTTCAGCATCCAAAAACGGAATCCTATTCAAAGGCTCAAACTTTTTAGACATCATCGCCAACATACAAAACGTAGTCATGGACAAAACAGGCACCATGACCGAAGGTGTTTTCAAAGTCCAAGATGTAATCATAAAACCCGAATTTAATAATAACGAAATCCTACAAATGGTCAATGCGCTCGAAAGCCAAAGCACACACCCAGTTGCCACAGCCATAAATCAATATGTTGGAAAAATAGACAACACAATAGTCCTAAAAGATGTAGAAGAAATATCAGGACACGGCTTAAAAGCAACAGTTAACGGAAAAGAATTATTAGTAGGTAATTTCAAATTGATGGATAAATTTTCAATCACTTATAACATAAATCCATCAACAATAGTTTATACCCTAATAGCAATCGCCTACGATAAAATATTTGTAGGCTACATCACCATAGCCGACAGCATAAAACAAGATGCACAAATCACCATTGACAAACTAAAAGCATTAGGAGTAAAAACCACCATGCTTAGTGGCGATAAAAGTACAGTCGTAAAATACGTAGCCGACATTTTAGGAATCGAAAATGCTTTTGGAGATTTACTACCCGAAGACAAAGTAAACAAAGTCAAAGAAATAAAAGCCAAAAACCAAACCGTCTGTTTTGTCGGCGATGGCGTAAACGATGCACCAGTCGTAGCATTAAGCGATGTCGGAATAGCTATGGGAGGATTAGGAAGCGATGCCACCATCGAAACAGCCGATGTAGTAATTCAAGACGACATGCCATCCAAAATACCAATGGCAATAAACATCGGAAAACAAACAAAGAAAATCGTATGGCAAAATATAACAATGGCATTTGTCGTAAAAGCAATCGTATTAATCCTCGGAGCAGGAGGCTTAGCCACCATGTGGGAAGCAGTATTTGCCGATGTAGGCGTAGCCCTATTAGCCATCCTCAATGCAGTCCGAATCCAACGAATGAAATTTTAAAAAACAAACCTTAAATTATTATTGCCTACCCCATATCCGACATTACGAACCTCTTTTTCGTCATTTCGAGGAACGAAGCAATCCAACCCAGCTACACTAAAATAGAGAGTGTAAAGTAGATTGTGTAAACTGTATTTAGAGCCTACACCGATTTTCAAAGATAATTAAATATTGGTTTAGTATTAACCCCCAATCTTTGGTTTTGACTACCCACGCTTCTTCGATATTTTTTATTGATAAATAAATGGATTTTGTTGCTGCGTTTTCATTTGGGAATTGTGTTTTTGTTTTAGTATATTTTCTAATACCTCGATTCAAATTTTCGATGGTGTTAGTTGTGTAAATAATTCTTCTAAGTTCCAATGGGTACTCAAAATAATTGGAGAGGTTATCCCAATTATCTTCCCATGATGTGATTGCATATTTATATTTGCTTTGCCATTTTTCTTTTAGGTTTCCCAATTCTTCTAGTGCTATTTCTTTATTGATTGCGGTATAAATCTTTTTCAAATCTTTACAAAATTCTCCTCGGTCTTTCCATACTAAAAACTTACAACTATTTCTGATCTGATGAACGATACAAAGTTGTGTTACCGCCTCAGGGAAAACAGCGGAGATTGCCTAGGTAAATCCTTTTAAATTATCGGTGCACGCAATAAGAATATCTTCTACGCCTCTGGCTTTAAGCTCGGTTAACACCGTCATCCAAAACGAGGCTGATTCGGTCTTTTCTATCCAAAACCCAAGGACCTCCTTAAGTCCGTCAGATTTAAGCCCAATGACAATATAGACACACTTATTAATCACTTTTTTATCATCTCTAATTTTGATGATTATACCGTCCATCCAAACGGCAAAGTAGACGGGTTCTAAGCTCCGATGCTGCCATTCTTTTGCAGATTCCATCACACGTTCAGTGATATTAGAAACAGTAGTTTCGCTGATCTCTAATCCATAAATGTCTTCTACTTGTTTTCGTACATCAGAGGTGGTCATGCCTCGACTATACATACCCAGAATAGCATCTTGAATTTTCGCAGAAATCGTTTCACCTTTTGGTATAATCCTTGGTTCAAATTCACCATTTCTGTCTCTAGGAATATCCAACAAAACATCCCCTACATTTTCAGTTGAAATTGTTTTTGGAAAAGTTCCATTTCGACTATTACCTGAATTATACCCCTCCGTAGTATGTTTATGATACCCTAAATGTTCATCCATCTCGCCTTGAAGCATTTCTTCAATGCCTTGCTTAAACATGGAATTAAAATATTCCTGAAAGGAATCTTTGTCTTTAAATTGTTTGAAAAAACCTTTCGGGAAAGGTGTTTCTTTTTTGTCTTTCTGTTGCATTGTGTTTGTTAGTTTTTAAAGTTATACTTTTTTTTAGAGGCTAAGGGCTCGTTCCGCTACGCTCCACTTCGCCCTTAGCCTCTAAAATGCTTCCCTAAACAGTTTACACAATCTACTTTATACTACCCTAAAATATACGCCAAAATGACATTTTTTCATGAAAACTACGCAATAATGGTTGTCAATTTCATTAGAATCTATGTCAACCCAGCAAGAATGAATGTCAAGAACGTTAGAATGAATGTCAACTATATTAGAATCTTTGTCATCAAAGCAAGTAAGAATGTCAAGAAAACAAATAAGAAAGTCAATCAAATTAGAATGAAAGTCAATCACGAAAGTAAGCATGTCAACTTCATTATTTTTTCAGACAATCTACCCATATTGACAGACAAAAAAGACCCACAGACGAACATACTTCTACAAGCACATTTTGCAGGGGCGAAACGCCAACCCCACCTGCAAAAAGAGCTTGTACATTAGTACTTAATTTCATCACCATCAATCCTTCATCAACTCAAAGTCACCATGAATCGAAACAAGATGGATAAAATGGCAACCGATAACCTTGGCTACAAGCAAGTGGGGCAAAGTAGCTTTTCGATCATTTTTTCTTTATGGATCTTTAGGTTCTTAATACAAACTAAGTACCTTTGAATTCCCCACCTGACTTGTAGCCAAATACCGTTATAGCCAATGGTAGGACGACCGTTCACAAGACGACAGACCGACCAAAATTTAAACAATAAAACAAAGACAAACCATTTTGACAGGTGACCAACATATCGAACATATTCAAACGGGACTGCGAGCAAGCCGACACTCAAGCCGACCCGATGTTTTTTATTTTTTTCCCACCGCACTTTTTTAAAAACAATTTTTAGCCAGCCGCACAATTGGCACATTTGGTTTTGCCCGACACACAAGCCAAGGCTTCGCAAAACCAAAAGAGCCAATTTTTAGCCATCGCTTTATAGAATTCATAAGATTAAGAAGTTGTTGATAATTTTAATTAGGACATTATTTGTCCGTTCAAAATAAGTCCTTAATTTTGAGCCGACTTAGAATAATCAAAATGAGCAAAGTTGTTACATCATTCGGAGAATACATTAGAAGTTTGAGAGAGACCGCAGGACTTCCTATTAGGAAGATAGCAGCTCAACTTGATATTGACCCGTCATTACTTGGAAAGATTGAACGCAATGAAAGACAGCCAACAAGAGAACAAATTGCAAGCATTGCAAAAATTTACAAGCAAGACGAAAAATATTTAACGGAACAGTTTTTAAGCGACCAGTTCGCTTACAGAATAATGGAAGAAGAAGCAGATATTTCAATTTTGCGTGTAGCTGAAGACAAAGTGAAATATTTTACACAAAAAAGAAAGTAACCCAAAACTATTAACATGACATACAATTTAACAGGCACAGCACAACTAATAGTCGAGGAACCTCAAATCAGTTTGCTCAAAGATTACACTTCTTGGAAACAACCGAAGATTTCAGAGACATTAAACATTGACCAACTTGATTATTTCATTACGCAAATCAAAAACGAATTCAGAAAAACAAATTACACGGACAAAACTTTTGACAAGCAAACTCATCAAGAAAAAGTTCTTTCATATTTCAAAAGCAAAATTGCAGCAGAGCTGCAATTTAATTCTGAACATCAAAACGCTTTTAAATTCATTGATCTGTTTTGTGGTGCAGGTGGACTTTCAATTGGATTAGAGCAAGCAGGTTTGGTTTCTGACTTAGCACTTGACAAAGACAAATCTTCACTACTCACATACCATTTCAACAGACCATATTTAAAAGATGAGCAAATAATAAATGACGACATCAGAGAAGTAACAAAGGAATATGAGTTCAAGAAAACTCCTTTGGTTGTTGGTGGACCTCCTTGTCAAGGTTTCAGCAACGCTAACAAACAGCGTAAAGAGAATGACGACAGAAATCAACTTTATAAATTCTATGTTCACACAGTTGAACTTTCTTCACCTGATGTTTTTCTATTGGAGAACGTTGAAGGTATTTTAGAACATGTAAAAGAAATTCAAAAGGACTTTGCAAAAATCAAATACACACTTTACCCATATAGATTAAACACAAAAGATTTTGGATTTCCCCAAAATCGCAAACGAGTTTTCATTTTAGGAATCAGCGACAAACACGAAAAGATTTCATTTGAACTTCAGAACATGTTTAATTCAACAATACAATCAGAAAAAGGCAAAGTAAACTTTACGTTGTGGGATTCTATTTCTGATTTGCCAAACTTAAAAGCAAAGACAGAAAGAAATTCAACACACTCTGAAAGCAAAGATTGGGGATTCACATTTGGAGATTTCAGAGCAAACACCTCTGTATATTCAAACTTTATTAACCCTACAAAAAATCTTGAAACACCTTTATTAAATCACAAGAGCAAATTCAATAACGAAAGAGATATTGAAATTTACGGACTTTTGAAACAAGGTGAGGGTTCAGATTCAGAAAGCATTGCAGACATCAATCCCTATTTGAATAGAGAAGATATTTTCAAAGACAAATTTTTCAAGTTGCTACCAAACGAACCATCAAAGACAATCACAGCACATATGTATTACGACTGTCACATGTATATACATCCATTCGCTGCAAGGGGTTTGACACCGAGAGAAGCAGCCAGAGTTCAAGGTTTTCCTGACGATTACTTTTTCTTAGGAAGTCCAAACGAATGGTATAGGCAAATTGGAAATGCAGTCAGTCCAATACTTGGAAGAATTTTAGGTAAAGCATTAAACAAAGTTTTGAATCGTATTTATGAATTCTAAAAAAACGACAATAAAATATTTTGACTTGTTCGCTGGCATTGGCGGTTTCAGAACAGCGGCAGAAAGTTTAAGGAGCAAGTCCTACAACTTTAAACATGTTGCCTATTGTGAGATTGACAAGCAAGCAAGAGAACTTTACAACAAAGCACAAAAGTTAAATGGAATTCAGGTAATTGAAGATGCTAAAGACATCAAGACGAATAAGAATAAAAAAGGAATCAAGGTTGAAGATTTTGATTTGTTATTTGGTGGTTTCCCTTGTCAATCATTTTCAAATGTTGGTTACAGAAAAGGAATGAATGACGAGAGAGGACAACTCTTCTTTAATATTTTAGACATCATTGATTTTTACAATCCAAAATATTTTGTGCTTGAAAATGTTCAGAAACTTTCAACGATAAACAAAGGCGGTCTATTGGAAGAAATGAGCTTAGCGTTAGAACAAATCGGAGAAGGTTACAATCTGCATGTTTGGGATTTACTTGCTTCTAATTACGGCTTACCACAAAACAGAAGAAGAATATTTTTTTGCGGAGTTAGAAAAGATGTTTCAGATTTAATCAAGATATCAGCACCACCAGAAATTGAATTACGAAAAGCAAAATATCCTACTGCATGGCATTTACTTGAAAAGAACACAGTTGATGAAAAACATTTCATTCCAACAAAAACAAGAAACACAGTTCTTTATAAAAACCCAAAGTGGGCAGGTAATGTTGAGATTGACAACGCAATTGCAAGACCATTGACAGCATCAATGTCCAAGTGGCACAGAGCTAATCAAGATAACTATTACAGCAATTCATATATAGAGAGCAACGACCCATTTGAAAGACCATCAATCAACTTGGAAAAGGAACCAATTAGAAGAATAACACCGCTTGAAGGTTTTCGCTTACAAGGTTTTCCTGATTCCTTTTCTGAAAAAGCAACAGAAATAAATTTACCTTATTCATCACAATACAGATTGATTGGAAACGCAGTTCCAGTTGACTTAGCAAAAAATGTAGTTAAACACTTTCTTAATTCATATCAACTTTAATTATGGCAATTAAATCTTACAAAAACGCAGCACAGTATTCGGCAGTAGAGAAAAAACTGAAAGTCAGTTTGAATTTAACTGACCCTTACTTGAAAGATGTGAGTGCGGTTTTAATGCTTAAAGCATTAAAAAATATCGTTGGGAAAAACAGACCGTTTCAAAAGAATGTTGAAGATGTAAAAGATATTATCCCAGTTGTTTTAAGAAGCGACTATTTCAATAATTGGAAATACAAATACAAAGCAACATGCAATGGAAACAGTTGCAACATAATAATAAGACCGAATAGTCAAAATGGATATGAATATGCTCAACTTACTTTTGACGGAGCAGCCCTTGACCTCAAAGGACAATTAGTAGAAAATGATAAAGTAATAATCATCAAGAAAAATAATTCTGATGTCTTTGAAGTTTTCAGTATTCCAAACACTGATAAAACATTTACAGAGAATGATGATTTCATTGCTATCAATCCAAGTAACACAGCGGACAATACTGCTTTTGATGCACCAGCAGTTGAAATTAATGTTTCGAATAAAAAATATCCGTTGAATCAAATTCTTTATGGTGCACCAGGGACAGGTAAAACTCACAACGCAATTAATCATGCACTTGCAATTGCTACAGGAAAAGACTTACAAGAACTGATTGATGCAGAGAAAGCAAATCCGGCAAATAGAAAAGCAGCGAAAGATGAATTTAATGAGTTAGTAAAAAGCGGACAAATTCAGTTCGTTACTTTTCATCAATCATATTCTTATGAGGAGTTTGTTGAAGGAATTAAACCAAGTGTTAACGGAAGCAATGTTGAGTATAGCATTGAAGAAGGTATCTTTAAGAAACTTTGTTTGAAAGCGAGTGAGAAAAAATCAATCAAAAATTTTGATTCGCTTTACAGCGAATTCATTTCTGATTTAACGGAATCAGGAAATCAATTACAACTCACAACGCTAATTCAAAAGAAGCCATTTTCAGTTAGAATAAATTCCAATGGAAGTTGTGTTGCAATTCCAAAAACCACGACTGCAACTGAAATGACAATCACAAAAAAGGTTATTCAAAATTTCATGGAAAGCGGTATTGTAGATGATTGGAAACCATACACAACTTCAATTGCCAAATACATTACCGACAAATACAAAGTAAAAACCGAAGAAGAAGACAACACCAATAAAAATTTCGTTTTGATAATTGATGAAATCAACAGAGGAAATATTTCAAAAATATTTGGTGAGTTAATTACATTGATTGAAGAATCAAAACGAATCGGGAAAGACGAAGCCTTGAAAATAAAGCTGACTTATTCTGGTATTAACGATAAAGAAATGTTTGGAGTGCCGAGCAATGTATATATTATCGGGACAATGAATTCAGCGGACAGGTCAATAGCACTTATTGATACAGCATTAAGAAGAAGATTCACCTTCACTGAATATACATCCGACCCAACTACACTTCCGTTAGATCTTGAAGGTATAAATCTTCAAAAATTGTTGGAAACAATAAATCAAAGGATTGAATTTTTGCTTGACAAAGACCATTTAATAGGGCATGCTTATTTGCTTGATGTAAAAAGTAAAAATGATTTGTGCGGTGTTTTAAGGAACAAAATTATTCCATTGCTCGAAGAATATTTTTATGGTGATTATGAAAAAATTCGACTAGTATTAGGCGATAATAAGGGTTGGGGTAAAACAGATGACGAAA
>Ga0209717_1003040_pt1 | contig 15130 bp, 12 predicted proteins | sample AD_UKC048_MetaG_FD_184418 | JGI IMG/M metagenome (GOLD analysis project Ga0209717, IMG submission 184418) | Active sludge microbial communities of municipal wastewater-treating anaerobic digesters from USA - AD_UKC048_MetaG (SPAdes) (version 2) | ecosystem: Engineered > Bioreactor > Anaerobic >... | reverse complement strand
ACCGTTGCAACATACTTAGATTGCGAAACCGAATTCTCGCAACCCCAATTACCAGCAGTAGGCAAGCTGGCAGCTGAATTGGTCTGGAAAACTTCAGTAATAGACGTGCGGCAGGCGGATGCAGCCAAAACCACTTCGGACATCTTCGCCCGCTTGGTGTAATCCTGATAGGCAGGCAAAGCCACCGCGGCCAGAATACCAATAATCGCCACAACGATCATCAACTCGATCAGGGTGAAACCCTTTTGAACAGAACGCTTCATAAAAATACTCCTTGGAAAAAACACGAAATGAAAACCTAGCAAGGACTTATTGCAGGGAGCGTGCCAACATGTTTAGGCCCTGATAACAGGCTGAAACCTTAAAAACCCGAGTGAAATGGGCCCTTTTTGATGTTTTCGGACTCTGATCTGACATTTTTGTCAGGTCATTTTTGTCACTTGATACAAACTGACCGGACCATTTTCAAGTCTGTCATGCCCAGCATGATCTTTTCCATGCCGTCCATCTTCAAGGTACGCATGCCAGTTTCCACTGCAGCGGCAAAGATCTCCGCCACGCGTGCACGCTCCTGCACCAGCTTTTTAATAGCTTCATCGGCAATCAGCAGTTCATGTAGACCAATTCGACCTTTGTAGCCTGTGTTGTTGCACTTATCGCAGCCTTTGGCACGAAAGAACTTGAGCTGACCATCTTGACCATAACTCTCAACCCAGCTGTCCAGCAAGTTTTGGGTCTCGCCATCGTAGTCTGCCTTCCATGCCTTGGAGTGTCGTAGCTCTTCAGCATATTCGGCCAGAAACTTCTTCAGCTCGGACCCATCGGGCACATAGGACTCCTTGCAGTCGCAGAGCTTCTTGGCCAAGCGCTGCGCCAGAATACCCAGCAGCGCGTCTGCAAAGTTGAAAGGGTCCATACCCATATCCAGCAGGCGTGTGATGGACTCAGGTGCCGAGTTGGTATGTAGCGTGGAGAACACCAAGTGCCCTGTAAGCGATGCTTCCACGCCCATTGACACTGTTTCCTTGTCGCGCGACTCACCAACCATAATGATGTCGGGGTCAGCCCGCAAAAAGGCCCGCATGACCAATGCAAAGTCGATGCCGGCCTTTTTGTTGATCTGGACTTGGCGCAAACCCTTTTGCGTGATTTCAACCGGATCTTCGGCCGTCCAGATCTTGGTGTCCGGCGTATTCAGGAACTTCAGGATGGAATGCAGCGTGGTGGTTTTGCCGGAGCCGGTAGGGCCACACACATAAAACAGGCCATAGGGTTTGCTGACCGTTTTTTCAAGCCGCTCCTTGTTGTGTGGCGTCAGGCCCAGCTTCTCCATCGGGATGGGTTCGCCGGCCGCCAAAATCCGCATGACGACGTCTTCGACACCACCGGCAGAAGGGATGGTCGCCACCCGAAGCTCGATATCCAGCGGCCCGTACTTCTTAAATTTGATTTTGCCGTCCTGCGGCTTGCGACGCTCGGAAATATCCAGGTCACACATAATCTTCAGACGCGTAACCATGGCCTGCCGGAAATGTGCGGGCACTTCGATATAGGGCATTAGGGTGCCGTCAATACGGAAACGGATGCCTGTCTTCAGCTTGCCCGGCATGGGCTCGATATGAATGTCGGATACCTTCTGGTGGTAGGCATCAATAATGACTTTGTTGACAAACTTGACCAGCTCGTTGTCCGCAGCAGCTGACTCCAGCGAGTCATCGTTGGTGCCGTCGTCGATTGGGCCACCGTCCATGTCGGCCAGCAGTTCGTCAATGGAGCCCCCCTCAACGCCAGCACCAAAGATCTGGCCCAGCGTGTCATGAAACTCACTCTGGGTAGTTACCCGATAGGCAAATTTATGCATGCGCGGGAACACCTGCGGCACCACCCGTGCGCCACGTACGGCCTCGGGGTCTACGCACATGATGACTAAACCCTCCGGCGATTCCTCCAGCGGAAGCCAACCCTGCTCCTCAATGAATTCCCGTTTGAGTGAGCCATGCAGCATTTCCGAGCGGATGCGCCCGGCATTGAAAGGCTCATATGGAACACCAAAAAATTTAGACAACGAAGGCCCAATCTGTCCGGGGCGAACTTTGTATTGACTCGTCAATACCTGTTCGACCGGTTTGCCAGCATCGCGCGCCTGTTGGATGCAATGCTCCAGCTCTTCGGCCGTCATCACGCCCTCAGCCACCAAGCCGTCGTACTTGGATGACTTGCGCTTTTGACCTTCTTCAACTTTTTTCATTCGCTGGCGAATGGCAACCGCCAGCGTTTTGCACAACTCAGAAACGCCCTCAACCTCCAATTCCCCGAATGGTTGATTGCTTTTGTTGTTAATCACCTGCAAAACACCATGCAAGGTGTCGCCTTCCAGAATCGGCGCCACCAACATCTGACGGGTTCGATACCCCGAGCGCTTATCGACTTCTTGCAAAAAAGTCAGTGCCGGGTGGATCTGCTTGAGAGAGGCCTCGTCATACACATCGGCGAGGTTAAGCAATTGCTTGCTGAAGGCGGCGTAACCAGCAATGCTCTGCGGCGTGATGGGTAACTTGAGATCGCGGCTGCTGTTGAGGCCGGTTTTGATCTTGGAAATGATCGAACCCTGATCATCGCTGACTGCATACAGCGTCAACCGATCAGCGTTAAACAACTTACAAATATCCTGGCTCACCTCGAGAATGATTTGGTCGAGGTCTTCGGTCTCATGAATTCGCGCGGTAACGTGTTGCAGCTCCCGATAAAAGAGCGCTTCAAATCGGATGCCCCGCTGTTCGGGCGGCAGCTTCTGGGAGTCGGCAAAGACTTTTTCACCGCCCGGAGGCACGCCTACTGGCTTGATCACTGCATTCATATTGCAAACTCCTGGCCAGCACGCAGCCAGCGGATGTCATGCGTCACATTGGGGCCTGTCGCCACAGTTTTGTCAAACCTTTGTATCTCATTCATGATTTGTTCGGTTTCGGCAGGCTTGGTGTGCGTAATGTAAATAGGAAATCGTTTCCTTGTATCAATGAAGTCCAGCTCCTCGGCCAGCACACTGGGCGACAAATGCAGGCTGCGTCGGGCCAGGTCTTTCTCGCGGTTGCTGAACGCGGTTTCAATTACCAGCATGGCAACATCCAGCTGATTGATTCGTTCCCACAATGCGGGGTTACGTTCGGTATCGCCGCTGAAAACCCAACATTGGCGGCCTGCCGAAATGGAGTATCCAACGGCCGGAACCGTGTGCACGGCTGGCAAAACCTCAATGGCCTTGCCATTAATCTGTAGAGTCTGGCCAATCCTGATTTCATAAAACCTAATTAACGGGGCCAGAGGCGTAGGGATAGACGTGAAATCCGGCCAAATAACATCGTTGAAGACGTGGGCCTTCAGGGCCGTAATGGTTCCAGCGAGCGCATAGATGCTCAACGGGGTCGTTCGAGCCGAGGCAATGGCGTCGACCATCAGAGGCAAGGCTGCTATGTGGTCAAGATGGGAGTGCGTCAGAAAAACATGATCGACACACTGCATCTCGACCAGCGTGAGATCTCCAACACCGGTACCAGCATCCACGAGAAGATCAGAGTCAATGAGGAAAGACGTGGTCCGACAATCTTTGGCGATTGCGCCTGAGCATCCCAACACACGCACCTTCATGACCAATCCTCGTCAAGTTGCAAACACAGCTGTGGCAGGCCGCAAAAAACAGCTAGCCCTCTGACACGAAGGGCCGGATATCGCAAAGGGGCGTGGTTAGTGCTGCACAAACTGCATCTGCGTGCCAGCAAGCTCGATCAAATCACCATTCTTCAGAGATACTGGCTCGGGTCCAATTGGAGCCCCGTTCAATGTGGGGTTACCGGCACCTTCAACATGATGGACCACAAACCCTGCTTGCCGTTTCGTGATGGCTGCAACCGCCACACCGGGCTTCCCTACAGTAGTGACCACTTTGGTCAAAGACACCTCGCGACCGGCAGCAGCACCTGACAACACCTTGATTGACGCGCCGGAACCTGCTTCACTCAACTCTGAAGAACTACTGACTGGAAAGCCCGAAGCAGCTGGAGCGCTTGAACTGGCAGCCGACGACTTGACTGCCATGGTTTTCTCAAACCCGTCATCCGCCTCACCGACAAACCGGATCTTGTACTTGCCCACTTCGACACTGTCTCCGTGATGCAACTGCTGTTTTTTGGCCGCTTTACCATTCACGTAAGTGCCATTGGTGCTATTGAGATCCTCAACGAACACGTCATTTCCGGTCATTTGAAAGACGGCATGCTCCCCACTGACGGCCAGGTTATCGATGACTACATCGTTGTAAGGCCGCCGGCCAAGGGTCGTACGATCCTTGGTCAACTGAACTTCCTTGATGACAACACCGTCGATCGATACGATCATTTTCGGCATGGCCGACTCCTGTTTCTGTTACTTGTTTTTGGAAAACTGCTTCGCCCGCTATTTTCCCAGCAATCTGGAGATTAAACCGCGCTTTTCAGGGACGACGTCTACTTGAACCAACAAAACCGTAATGTTATCGCGACCGCCGTGCTCATTTGCGACACTTACCAGCCGGTCTGCTTTTTGCTCCATGGAAGACGACCCTTCCAGAATATTCGAGATTTCCGCATCGTCAACCATATCGGTCAACCCATCCGAACACATTAGATACAGATCGCCGGGTTGCACCTGATACTCGTTGAGTTCCAACATGACGGCATCTTCAACCCCCAATGCGCGTGTAACCAGGTTTTTGTTTGGGGCGGTCGCCGCCTGTTCGAGGGTAATGAGGCCAGAATCAATCTGCTCCTGCAACAGGGAATGGTCTTTGGTAATTTGCGTGAATTGCCGACTTCTGAGGCGATAGCAGCGTGAATCTCCGATGTGCCCCAGCAGTAACGTCATACCCTGAAACACGCCTACAACCAGCGTAGTCCCCATTCCGGAGTAATGTGAATTGGAGTTGGCAGCGCTGAAAATGGAGAGGTTGGCATTGTCTACGCAGATTTCCAGTGCCCGCCTGACTTCTTTGGCCTGTGCATGTTGCCCGACTTCAGACAACCACCTGGCCATTTCTGACTTGATGAAAGCCGTTGCCATTCCACTGGCAATTTCTCCGGCGTTGTAACCTCCCATGCCATCAGCCAGAACTGCCAGCCGGGTGGGTTCATCAAAAGCAACCGAATCTTCGTTGTTTTCTCTGGTGCGACCGGGATCAGTCTGGGTATGGAATTTGAAATTCATTTATTTGGCCGCTCTATCTCGGTATCCGCTTGGCCGCCAGAATCTGTTAAACCTGTCGGCACCCCAGTTTGTAACACGGTTTTTTCATATTCCGACGGCTTTGAAAGATCCTGACTGTGGATTAAGACCGTCTTTTCAAAATCGGATTGCGGCAGTCCAGACGCGAATATGGCACGCAAGTCCGAAGCGAACTGGTCTCCATTCTGGTAGCGAAGCTCGGGCCGCTTACTAAGCGACAAAGCCACCAGCCGGGCCAGACTCTCTGGCAGTTCCTTGCGGATCACACGAATATCCGGCGCCTGATCGTTGGAAATTTTGAACATGAGTTCTGCCATGGAGTCACCCCGAAAGGGCAAAACCCCGGTCAACATCTGGAACAACATGACACCAAGCGAGTAAAGATCTGATCGCCCATCCACTTTTTTGCCGGCGAGCTGTTCCGGCGACATGAAGCTGGGCGTACCAAGGACCAAGCCGGTTTTTGTCTTGCTGGAGTCCGTGATGCGAGCAATACCAAAGTCGGTTACCTTGACCGTGTCCGTGTCGTACTCATACATGATGTTGGCTGGCTTGATATCCCGGTGCACGACATGTTGCCTGTGCGCGTAGGCCAGTGCTTCTGCCACCCGCGCCACGATCGACAAAACGCGGGGAACCGGCAAGAGCTGCCCTTGACGGCAATGATCCAGAAGGTCTTTACCCTTGAGAAACTCCATCGCGATATAGGCCAGGTCGTGCTCCTCGCCCGCATCAAAAATAGTCACGATATGCTGATGTTGAAGGCGCCCGGCGGTCTCTGCCTCTCGGAAAAATCGCTCGCGGGCATCCACTAGATCATTGCCCTCAAACTCCTGGCTCAGCGCAAGCGTCTTGATGGCCACAATACGCCCAATCTTGGGGTCTTTACCAAGATAGACCACGCCCATCGCGCCTTTACCCAGCTCCTTGTCAACCTGATAACGACCCAGCATCGGTTTTTCTACCGAAACGTCCCCTTGCACCAGGGTGACTCCGGGGTGAGCGCCATTGCCACCCAGCATGACTGTTTCAGAAAGGTTTTTGACACGGCCAAGACGCACCGCCAGATCTTTGAAACCCGGGTCATAAGCCTTCATGTGCTCGTATACCGCCTGAGCCTTGTTGAACTGACGTTTTCGCTCGAAGTCCAGGGCCAGACTGTAAAGATTTCCCATTAACGCGTCGCCCATCGGCACGCGACGGAAACGGTCGAACGCCATGTCAAGCTGGCCTTGACCCTGAAGTGCGAGTCCCATCATCCTGTTGGTTTCGGCAGATTCTTCGTCCGACTTGAGTTTGCCAGCCTCCGCTACCAGAAAACGCTTGGTCGTAAGTGCCAGATGGCCAAGCACTAGCAGGCTGGCCGGGAATATCAGCTTGAGCCATACCGCCGACTTCGCAAGAAGGGCAAATTCAGCTCCCAGCAACGTCGCAAATGCCAATAGCGTGATAGTGGCTGCCATAGCCGCTGAGAGCCGTGGCAACCCTACCACGACATAAGCTGTCACCAGGATAAATATCGCCAAGACTACCCAGATACCCCAGCCCGGCTGGATGATGAAATGCTGGCTAAGGATGCTGGAGGTGATATGAGCAACGGCCTGCGCTGAAGACAGGCTGGCATAACCTGGCACTGGAAACGCAGCGCCCACTCCGGCAGCGGTAGCCCCAATCACCACGATCTTGCCAGCGTATTTGGCAGCCGGTATTTTCCCGTTCAACACATCAAAGTACGAATCTTCAACAAACGCGGGCTTGCCGTTTTGCCCTTTGTAAAACTGAGGCAGCATCAGGGCAGCCTCATCGGTTTTGATACGAAGCTTTCCTATCTGGACGGACTCGCCTACATTCAGCCGGATATCGGCTAGCGACAAATTAAGGCTGCTGGTTGCCGCTAACAGGGCCAGGGACGGAACAGATTTGCCGTAATAGTTGACCAATAACGGCTCCTGCCGCACGGTTCCGTCAATATCGGCAAACTGGTTGAGATGGCCTATTCCGGCTGCGGCTGAGCCAATGGCTTCAATGGGTTGCTGCCCTTTGATAGCGGGCACCGAGAACCCGCTGCTGGCGTCCATCGCACTCTTTGCAACATAGGCTGGCAGCGGACTATCTGGTGCACCCTGAGGTTCGCCAAGAACAAAAACCGATGGCACCAGAACATTACCGGCATTTTTGATGCTTGCGGCCAACACCCTGTCCGTATCCAGCGCCGCTTCTGCCTGGGCAACCACTTTGGTCAGTTGCGCCAATTGTTCATTGGTAGTCACCGCTCCGGTTACAGGGTCAACCATAGGCTGCAAGTCGGTGCCCAGCAAGTCCTTGATCTGACGGATGAATGGCAGCCCACGATCTACCTGCGGTTCGAAGAAAAAGGCCGTGTGAACGATCGTTTTGACCTTTGCGGCAGAAAGCTGATCAATCAACCGCGCATGAATATCGCGCGGCCATGGCCAGCGGCCAATGTTGGCAATGCTCTGGTCATCAATGGCAATGACCACCACCTGGTCGGACGCCCTGCGGTCTGTACTGGTGCTGGCTACGTCATAAAAACGGCGCTCTAAACCACTGATCAGGTCGGTTGACAGATGCACAACCATCACTGCAGCAACTATCAATAACCCGACCAGCCAGTCGCTACGCCAGAATTGCCCCCGCTTTCGTGATGATGAAGTTGCCAACGACCGCCTTTAACCTTTCGCAAATTGCGCACGCGCCTTTAGACGCAGCGCAACGTTAGCAGAGGCGGCCATGCCCGGCAAGGGACTTGTTCACGCAAGCCGGGCATTTCTTAAGGGCGTCACCAGACGCCTTGAGGCTGGACTATCAGTGCCCGGCTGTGGGTTGGGGTTTCCTGCTGCTCAGGAATTTGCCCAAGCCAATGACCAGGGCTGCACCCGCCGCGGCCGCCACATAGTGCAACCATGGGTTGGCCGCAGTGAAGCTTTTCAGTGCCACATCGCTGACGATGGTTTCCCCACCCACCCAGCCAATCAAGGCAGCACCCAGCGTCACGATGATGGGGTACCGCTCCATCAGCTTGATCATCAACGTGCTGCCAAAAATCACCAACGGAATGCTGATCGCCAACCCCAGCATCAGCAGCGTTGTGCTGCCCTTGGCTGCCGCGGCTACAGCAATCACGTTGTCCAGGCTCATCACCAGGTCAGCAATCAGGATTGTGCGCACGGCAGCCATCAAACCACCGGCTTCTTTGGAATGTCCATCACCCTCTTCTTCATCACCGAGCAATTGAACGCCGATCCATAGCAGCAGCAAGCCACCGATGATCTGCAGGTAGGACATTTCCAGCAACCTGGCAGCCACCAGTGTGAGTCCGATTCGCAGCACCACAGCGGCGCCCGATCCAAACATGATGGCTTTTTTCTGTTGTTCTGGCGGCAATGACCGGGCAGCCAACGCAATCACAACAGCGTTGTCGCCTGACAAAATGATATTGATCCAGATGATCTTGATCAGCCCGATCCAGAAATCAGGGCTCTGCAGCAGCTCCATACGCTATCTCCATTTATATGTTGTATTGATAATTCGCATCGGAAAACCCGCTCCGCAAACCGCGGAGCATGTATCCTCCAGCGATTCCGAAAAAAATCCATTGACGGCAGTCAAGATTGACCCAAACCAGTTCATCCTGGCACGCAAGTAGCAAAGATCCATGAAAGAAGCGCTCAAAACAAGTTGTTCGGAGCGCTTTGAATCCAGCCAGCAGTTTAGCCGCTACGCAGCGGCCGGGCCATGCGTAATACTGCTTACAACTGTGCCTTGAGCAGGTGACCCAACTCGGATGGGTTTCGTGTCACGATAAAACCGCATTCCTCCATGATGGCCAGCTTGGCATCGGCCGTGTCAGCACCACCGGCAATCAGCGCACCAGCATGGCCCATACGCTTGCCTGCGGGGGCGGTTACGCCGGCAATGAAACCAACAATGGGCTTCTTCATGTTGGCTTTGCACCAGCGGGCCGCATCGGCTTCGTCTGGCCCGCCGATTTCACCAATCATGATGACGGCGTCAGTGTCCGGGTCGTCGTTGAATGCCTTCATCACGTCGATGTGCTTCAGGCCATTGATCGGGTCACCGCCAATGCCCACGGCGCTGGATTGACCCAGACCCACTTCGGTGAGCATGGCCACGGCTTCATAAGTCAACGTGCCAGAGCGGCTGACCACACCAATGCGGCCCTTGCGGTGAATGTGGCCGGGCATGATGCCAATCTTGATCTCGTCAGGCGTGATCAAACCAGGGCAGTTGGGGCCCAGCAGCAGGGTCTTCTTACCACCCGCGGCTTCCTTGGCGCGCATGCGGTTGCGCACTTCCAGCATGTCCTTTACCGGAATGCCTTCTGTGATGCAGATCGCCAGATCCAGATCGGCTTCGACCGCTTCCCAGATTGCGGCCGCCGCGCCTGCCGGCGGCACGTAGATCACGGACACGGTGGCACCGGTCTGCGAAGCCGCTTCCTTCACAGAAGCAAAGATGGGGATGTTGAAGATCGACTCGCCGGCCTTCTTGGGATTCACGCCCGCCACGAAGCAGTTCTTGCCGTTCGCGTATTCCTGACATTTTTCCGTGTGGAACTGGCCGGTTTTGCCGGTTATGCCCTGGGTGATAACTTTGGTGTCTTTATTGATGTAGATCGACATGGTTTGATACCTAATCAGTTGGGGACAGAGTTAAAGATCTGTCCCGCAAAGTTATTACTTAACTGCGGCCACGATTTTCGTCGCAGCTTCTGCCATGGTGTCAGCGGAAATGATGGGCAAACCGCTTTCGGCCAGCAACTTTTTGCCCAGTTCGTCGTTGGTGCCCTTCATGCGCACGACCAGCGGTACGGACAGGTTCACAGCCTTGCAGGCGGTGATCACGCCAGTGGCGATGGTGTCGCACTTCATGATGCCCCCGAAGATGTTGACCAGAATGCCCTTGACCTTGGGGTTTTTCACCATGATCTTGAAGGCTTCTGTGACTTTCTCGGCAGTGGCGCCACCGCCTACGTCCAGAAAGTTGGCTGGCTCGCCGCCAAACAGCTTGATGGTGTCCATGGTCGCCATGGCCAGGCCAGCACCGTTTACCAGGCAGCCGATATTGCCGTCCAGGCTGATGTAGGCCAGGTCGAACTTACTGGCTTCCACTTCGGCCGGATCTTCTTCGTCCAGATCGCGGAAGGCCACGATTTCGGGGTGGCGGAACAGCGCGTTGGCATCAAAGTTGAACTTCGCGTCCAGCGCCTTGATGTTGCCATTGCCTTCCAGAATCAGCGGATTGATCTCGACCAAAGAAGCATCCGTATCCATGTAGCACTTATAGACCTTCTGCAACACATCAACCGCCATGGCGGTAGAGGCGGCAGGCACGCCAATCGCGTCTGCCAGCTTCTTGCCCTGCGCAGCAGTCAATCCGGTAGCTGGATCGACAATTTCGGTGATGATTTTTTCAGGCGTGTCGTGTGCCACGCCTTCAATGTCCATGCCGCCCTCAGACGACACGATGAACGCCACGCGCTGGGTGGCACGGTCGGTCACGGCCGACACGTAATATTCTTTTTTGATGTCCGCACCGTCTTCAATCAACAGGCGACGCACTTTTTGACCTTCCGGGCCAGTCTGGTGAGTGACGAGCTGCATGCCCAGAATTTCACCGGCCAGCTTTTTCACTTCGTCAATCGAGCGGGCCAGCTTGACGCCACCACCCTTGCCGCGACCACCAGCGTGGATCTGGGCCTTGACCACCCATACCGGGCCGCCCAGTTTTTGTGCGGCTTCCACAGCCTCCTGCACGGTAAAAGCGGGAATGCCACGGGGCGTAGGCACACCAAATTGACGCAAGATTTCCTTGCCTTGGTACTCGTGAATCTTCATGAGGTCTTTCTCAGGAATGGGTGAATTTCATCCCTCACACAACGGCAAAGTTCTGTGGCGGGTGCTGGGCACAGCCATGGAATGTATCATGTTGCAACGCACCAAACTTGGTCATTCCTTACACCGGCAGCGCAAAACACCTTTCACTGGACCCACAGGACGTCACCATGTACAAGATATTCATCGATGGCGAAGCAGGCACCACCGGCCTGCAAATTCGCGAACGACTGCAGACCATGCCCGGCATCGAGCTGGTCAGCATCGCCCCCGAATTGCGCAAGGACGCTGCAGCCAAGCGCGCTCTGATGGCGCAGGTCGACTTGGTGGTGCTGTGCCTGCATGACGATGCCGCTATTGAATCCGTAGCAATGATCGATGATCTGGCAAGGACCAGTGGCAAACCCGGCCCCAAAGTGATCGATGCCTCTACTGCCCACCGCACCGCGCCAGGCTGGGTGTTCGGCTTTCCCGAACTCGCTGCCGGTCAGCAGGCTGCCGTGGCCAGCGCCCGGCGGGTGGCCAACCCGGGTTGTTACGCCACCGGCGCCATTGCCCTGGTTCGCCCGCTGATCGACGCCGGCCTGATTCCGCACGACTTTGCGCTTACCTTGCCATCCGTGAGCGGCTTTTCGGGTGGCGGGCGCAGCATGATTGAAGCCTACGAGTTGGGCCAGGCTCCAGCGTTTGAGCTTTACGGCCTGGGACTCAAGCACAAACACATCCCGGAAATCATGAAATACACGGGATTGACGCGCCGGCCACTATTTATCCCTTCAGTTGGCAATTTCAAGCAGGGCATGCTGGTGCAACTGCCACTGCACCTGGACCAGTTGCCGGGCCAACCCAGCGCACAAGACCTTCACAACGCGCTGGCCAGACACTACCAGGGCAGCGAGTGGGTCAGTGTCGAGCCGGCAACGTCCGACGCCAAGCTGGACGCACTGGCGCTGGCCGACACCAACAAGATGGAGTTGCGGGTGTTTGCAAACACCGGAGCAAACGACGGTTTCCACCACGCCGTGGTAGTGGCACGCCTGGACAATCTGGGCAAAGGTGCCAGCGGCGCTGCGGTGCAAAACCTGAAACTGATGCTGGGGCTGTAGCTTGCAAAGCCCGGTTAAAAACTTGTGTTTGCTATATTCTTAATAGCTATTTACGCATAGTGGGCGAGGGCTAGGGGCAATCTCAATGGCTTAAAACGGCTGTTTTATTCGTCCCGGGCGTCATCGGCTGCGCCGGAGACCACGCGGCGGATCACGTCGCCGCCAAAACCGCGCGCGGCCAGAAAACGCATCTGCTTGCCGCGTTCTGCGGCGTCGGCAACTACCCCATCTGATTTGGCTCCAAACTTCTTGCGCCATACCTCGCGGGCACGTGCCAGCTCGGTGGCTTTCAGGCTGGCCACCGCGTCCGTCACAGCCTGCGGGTCCAGCCCTTTGCCCTGCAGCTCCTGCCTGATACGCGCCGTTCCCAGCTTCGCCGAGCGCCGGTTGATGACCGACTCCACCACCCGCTGCTCGCTGATAAAACCCTTGACCTGCAACTCATCGAGCGCGCGGACCAACTCGCCGGGCGTCTCTTCATGCGTTTTAAGCTTGCGCTCCAGCTCGGCGCGCGAATACTCACGCCCGCTGAGCAGACGCAAGGCGCGACCCTTGAGGGATGGCTGGGTAAACGACATGGTGCGCCTGAACTGGAAAGCCGTGGAAAAGGTCGGGCTGGCAGGAACAGCGTGAATTGCTACATTTTCAATAGCTGCTCACGCATATCCCAAGAGTGCTAGTCGGCCTTTTTACCGCCAGATTTAGCCGGTTTAACCTCAGCTTCAACCGCCATCGGCAACAACGGGATACCCAGCGATTCACGCACTTTGTTCTCGATCTCGGTGGACAGCGCCGGGTTTTCGCGCAAAAACTCACGTGCGTTATCGCGGCCCTGGCCGATCTTTTCGCCGTTGTAGGCATACCAGGCGCCGGATTTGTCCAAGATATTGGCGGTCACACCCATGTCGATGATTTCACCGTGGCGGCTAATGCCCTCGCCAAACAAAATATCGAACTCCGCCGTCTTGAACGGGGGCGCCACCTTGTTTTTGACCACTTTCACTTTGGTCTCGTTACCGATCGCGTCGTCACCTTTCTTGATGGTGCCGGTGCGGCGGATGTCCAGGCGCACGGAGGCGTAGAACTTCAGCGCATTGCCGCCAGTAGTGGTCTCGGGCGAACCGAACATCACGCCAATCTTCATGCGGATCTGGTTGATGAAGATGACCATGCAGTTGGTCTTCTTGATGTGGGCGGTGAGCTTTCGCAGGGCCTGGCTCATCAGGCGAGCTTGCAGGCCGGGCAAAGAATCGCCCATTTCGCCTTCGAGTTCGGCCTTGGGCGTCAATGCGGCGACCGAGTCCACCACAATCAGGTCCACCGCGCCGGAGCGCACCAAGCTGTCCACGATTTCCAGCGCCTGTTCGCCGGTGTCGGGCTGGCTGATCAGCAGGTCCTGCAGGTTCACGCCCAGCTTTTGCGCGTACTGGATGTCCAGCGCGTGCTCAGCATCGACAAACGCGCATTGGCCGCCCTGTTTCTGCATTTCGGCAATCACCTGCAGTGTCAGCGTGGTTTTGCCTGACGACTCCGGGCCGTAGATTTCGACGACACGGCCGCGTGGCAAGCCACCGACGCCCAAGGCAATGTCCAACCCCAGCGAACCGGTGGAGACAACCTGGATGTCCTCGATCACCTCGCCCTCGCCCAGGCGCATGATGGTGCCCTTACCGAATTGCTTTTCGATCTGGGCCAGGGCCACTTGCAGGGCTTTGGCTTTTTCGCTGTTGGCGCCATTCATGTTGTTAAAGCCTTTGACGGGTGCATCCATGAGAAATCTCCTTGAAAATCAATCGGTTAAGTTCGGCGCATCATCTGATGTTAACAACAGGCTGGATGCTTGAACAGTAGTTTAACGTGGCCAATTGAAATAAGTAAACAAGTTTTTTGGTCAATTTAGCTTACTATTTGCAGCCATGCCTTTCCACACTGAACACGACGGCTGGCGCCAGACCCACCTGGGCCACTTGATGCATCTGGCCCTGCAGCGATTTGACACGCGCGTGCTGGCGCTGATGGCGGCGGACGACACCGTGCCCCTGGCCTTGTCAAACCTGGCTGCCCGCGGGCGGCTAAGCGCCTCCCACGTTCACATCACCCGGCATCTGGCGCTGGAGGGCTCGCGCCTGACCGAACTGGCCGCGCGTGCAGGCATGACCAAACAGGCCATGGGCAAGCTGGTGGACCAGTGCGAGGCCTGGGCGCTGGTGACCCGAGAGCCCGATTTGCGCGATGCCCGCGCTAGTCGGGTGAAGTTCACCACTCAGGGATTGGCGTGGCTGGAGGCTTTTCGAAGGGCCGTCGCGCAAGCGGAGGCCGAGCTACGGGCCGCGGTGGGCACCGAGGTGGCCACGGTGATCCAGATCGGACTGGAGGCCTATGCCGCCTGAAAACGCACGATGACGGAAACCGGGTTGGGCCAGGCAATTTACCGGCCTAGAATGAACCCGAGCGAATAAAAAAGTCGCCGTATCAGAAACACAGGAAGACCCTCAACCGGAGACAAACATGCGTATTCTGATTGCCGAGGATGATCAGGTGCTGGCCGATGGCCTGTTGCGAACGTTGCGCAGCTCAGGCGCCGCTGTGGACCACGTTGCAAGTGGTACCGAGGCGGACGCTGCGCTGATGACCAATACCGAGTTTGACTTGCTCATTCTCGACTTGGGTCTGCCCAAAATGCACGGGCTCGAAGTGCTCAAACGCCTGCGGGCACGGGGTTCAGCACTGCCAGTCCTCATCCTGACTGCAGCTGACGGTGTGGAGGAACGGGTCAAGGGTCTGGATTACGGCGCCGACGACTACATGGCAAAACCCTTCAGCCTTCAGGAGCTGGAAGCACGTGTGCGGGCCCTAAGCCGACGAGGCATGGGCACGGCCAGCAGCACCATTAAG
>Ga0209717_1003039_pt1 | contig 15133 bp, 12 predicted proteins | sample AD_UKC048_MetaG_FD_184418 | JGI IMG/M metagenome (GOLD analysis project Ga0209717, IMG submission 184418) | Active sludge microbial communities of municipal wastewater-treating anaerobic digesters from USA - AD_UKC048_MetaG (SPAdes) (version 2) | ecosystem: Engineered > Bioreactor > Anaerobic >... | reverse complement strand
ATAGGGTGATATTGCAGCCCATTGGGTGTCGGTCAGTTCTTCGAACTGTTTTGTCATATCTCTGAAGTTTAGTCACTACAAAGATAGACCCGGCACCTACTTTTTTAAATTCCCGAACACGCTCTTAGTCGTTAGGTGCGTTTATGCTCCCTACATACGACCACACCCACTATTCCGCCAAACGGCAGGAATAGTGGGTGCGAGCTTATCGTGGCTTAGGCGGTCTATCATCCAATTTTGTTATCCGCCGAAATGTAAAGCAAATTTGTTGCCTGTTTTATCATTTGGTCGGGAAAGATGCTCAGATATTCGGATAAGGGTGTTAATAGAAGGTTTGTACCGCGATCCTGATTCTTTCACCGCGAGCAAACTTACCCAATGCAAAATCGCCATTGTACATTTGTTCCATGTCCACCCGCCAGAAACTCGCCGCAATCTCCCTCCTCTTGCTCGCCTGCGCCACCCCCGCCGCAGCCCAAACCGGCGCTTCCCCCCGCGCCAACTGCATCAGCACCTGCTCCGGCGACCTCGGAGAAAACATATTTCCCGACGGCGACTTCGGGCACGGAACGCCGAATGTGCTGGCGACCGACCCATTGATCGCCCCCGGCTACGGCTACACGCAAAACCCGCCGCCCAACGACGGCGCTTACACCATCACCAACAATACCACCAGTTGGGGCGCTTTTGCCGGCGCTTTGTGGATCGATATCGAGGACCACGGCCCGGAACCCGACGGATACATGATGGTGGTGAATGCCAGTTACCAGCCCGGACTGTTTTACCAGAAACTGGTGCCGGTGTGTGAAAACGTGTTGTACGAGTTTTCCATTGACGTGATCTCGATGAACACACCTTCCGCAGGGGTTTTTATACAACCCAAAGTGACGTTCGAGATCGATGGAAACGCCGTGTGTTCCACCAATGAAATAGCCGTGACCGCCACCTGGTACACGTACCGTTTTTCTTTTTCCACCGATCCCGGCGCCACACAGATCACGCTGGGTCTGCGCAACGACGCGCCCGGCGGCTACGGCAACGACCTGGCGATCGACAACATTTCCTTTCGCGCCTGCGGACCCGACATCAACGTGCCCGTTACGGCGTTTTTCTGCGCCGGGCAGCCGCTTAATTTGAGCGCTTCGCTGGCAAATTCACCTTATTCACCCACCTTTTACCAGTGGCAATCACTGAGTGCCGGAAATAACACCTGGGAACTGCTGCCCGGTGGAACGGAATTGAACCACCAAATTCCCCAACCCGTGGAAGGCGATCAATACCGCCTCGTGGTAGCCAGCAGCCTGGCCAACCTCGATCTGCCGTATTGCAGGGCCGTTTCGCAAGCCGTCGACCTGATGCTCGACGACCTGTCGGATTTTGCCATCGGCGGAACGGATACCATTGTTTGCAACGGGGCGCCGGCCGTGCTGGATGCAGGCGCATTTGCGCGTTATCAATGGTCGACCGGGGCACAAACGGCTGATATTCAAGCCCCTGCGCCGGGTTGGTACGCCGTTACGGTCACGAGTGTGCACGACTGCCCGGCAGAAGATAGTTTGTACGTGTACAAGGTGGACCTGACGGCTTCGGCCGACGCTGAAGACCCGCATTGTGTGGATTTTGCAGACGGCCTGATTGTAGTAAACGACGTGCAGGGTGGGGTAGGCCCGGTTCGGTTCCGGCTGAACGAGGGTTTGCTACAGGCGGGTATGCAGTTTGACAGCCTGACGGCGGGCGCTTTCACGGTCACCGTTTCCGACTCGCTGGGTTGCCGCTTCCCGATGACGGTAACTTTGACCGATCCCGCTCCGGTAGGACTTTCTATCGGCGGTGACCAAAACCTGTTCTTCTGCGATTCGCTTACACTGGAAGCGCAATCCGGTTTTGAGTTGATTAACTACCTCTGGTCGCCCGCAGTGGGTCTTTCCTGCACCGGCTGCCCTTCGCCGGTGGCCATGCCGCTGCAAACAACCGTTTATTCCCTGCAAGCCATAGACGAACGCGGCTGCCCGGCGACCGACTCCTTGCGCCTCACAGTCATTCCGCGCCTGGACGTGTATGCGCCCAATGTTTTTCACCAGGACATTTCCGGGAATGGCCTCAACAATGCTTTTGCACTATTTCCTACAAAAAGCGCTACGAAAATCCGCCGACTGGAGATTTTCAACCGCTGGGGCGAAATGGTGTTCCGCCGCGACAATGAAATGCCGGGCGCTGAAGCGCTGCGCTGGGACGGCACCGATTTTCGGGGCAAAACCCTTGATGAAGGCGTATTCGTCTGGCAGGCGGAAATAGAGTTTATTGATGGCGGGGTGCGGCTTTATAGCGGGGATGTAACGTTGATAAGGGGAGATTGACTTTGATTTTGATTGGGTAGGGCTCCGCCCTTTGTAGGCAGGATGGGGACGGTGATTTTGCGGATCGGGCGGATTGAAATTGATTTATTGGGTGGCCTGACGGCCACGGATTATTGACTATGATTTTAAGGTGATTTATATGACCGCCTGTGCTTCTATTTCTATCATAAATCCCTTGTTGGCAAGGCCTTTTACATTAATCCAGGTACTTGCCGGGGGTGATATGGTTCCAAAATTATTTCGCAGTGCTTCGCTGATAATCTCTCCGTCACCGCTTTTATACCTGACTTTATAGATCCGTAACATTACGATATCCGCCAAAGTACCACCCGCGGCCTCTATGGCAATCTTCAGGTTCTCTATCGATTTTTGTGTTTGTTTTGCCAGATCATGCTTTCCAACCAGGTTCTGGTTCTCGTCCCAGGCAACCTGCCCGGATATAAAAACGGTTCTTCCCAGCGGAGAAACCACTATTTGCGAAAAACCGTATTGAGTTGAATGGAACAGTGCAGGTGGATTGATGTATTCTTTTGTCATAATTCGGGTAATTAAACGGGTCAAATTTTAAAAAATTCAATGAAAACTCCTGTAGATCATTCTTTTACAAGTCCGTTACATCCTTTTACACCCGAAAAACAGGCTGACGCCGGCGGGGCTGCATCTTTGCCTCATTGTTTCACCAACCCAGCAACATTATGCAAATCCGCGCTCTTGCTTTTTTACTCGTTTGTCCATTTTTCCCGGCTTGTCAACAGGGCCCGGAACCAGCCCAATCCGTTATGGCTGCTATCGGCGTTCCGGCCGTAACCGACAGCGTTCAGACTATTCCGGCGCCCGACTGGGCGACGGTAGGTGTTATTTTCAGATCCGACGACGGAGGCCTTACCTGGCAGGACGTCAGTGCCGGGCTTCCCCAAAATATGTCTATATCGAGTGTTTTCATTGCCGGAGAAGACGTATATCTCGGCACCGGGAAAGGATTGTACCGCGGCAGCGCGGGTACCGCCACACCGGTATGGCAAAAAGATTTTTTTATAAATCAACATATTTCCAACATCTCTTCCGGGCGGGGCGGTCCTTTTCTGAGTAGTTACGGCAACGGCTTTTTTCAGGAAATGCCGGGAACGGGAGTCTGCTCGCCTATGCACAATGAGTTGACCGACAAACAAATACGTACAGTTCTGGAAATGCCCAACGGCGCGCTGCTGGTGGCAAGTGATAGAGGGATTTACAAAAGTGCCGACCATGGAAAAAACTGGAAACTGGTATACGCCGATGGCCTGATCCTCGATCTGGTGTTGTCCGGCGATGTGCTGGTGGCCGGTGGCTCCAAGGGTGTGCTGCGCTCCACTGACGGCGGCGAGCATTGGGAAAACGTCCTGAACGAACACATACTCGCCAAAAGAACGACGTCGGTACAGGGCAAATTCGTTACCATCCTCGGCACAGAAGATCCTTCGGTTCTGGAACATGAGGGTATTACCAACCGGCTGCGTATTTCCGACGACGGCGGCAAAACCTGGCACCGCATGGAACGCGCCATGTTGCCTATTCAGGGTGCCTACGATATGGATTACCGGCTTGCACAGACGCATGACATCTACGATATCGTGCAGGTGGGCGAGTACCTTTTGTGCAGTTTTGATACCGGTATTTACCGCTCGGCAGACCAAGGCAAAACCTGGGAACCGGTACTGCCAACCAGGGAGAACCGGGTTTTGGCCAACCTGAAAGTTTCCGGCAAAATCGTTTATGCGCTTGCCGGCGGCGGCTGCTGATAAGTGATTGGGAATGGTTTATAGGTTTATAGGTTTATGGGTTTATGGTTTATGGGTTTATAGGTTTATAGGTTTATGGGTTTATGGGTTTATGGGTTTATGGTTTATGGGTTTATAGGTTTATGGTTTATAGGTTTATGGTTTATAGGTTTATGGTTTATAAGTTTATGGGGTTACAACAGACGCCTGATAAACTATAAACATATAAACTTATAAACCATAAACCCATCAACCAACTAATCCGTAACGATCAATTTGGATACGCCCAGTAATTGTTCCTTTTCCCGGAACAAAACCGTGTACGTTCCACTTCGTTCGGGTGTACGAAAATCCGGAGTACTGGCCGCCTTTTCATGGACGATCAGCCGGCCCTGCATATCAAAAATGAGTATTTCAAGCGCTCGCTCCGTGTCCGGTATTGCGCGAAACGATACTTTTTGTCCGGCCCGACAAGGATTGGGGAAAATTGTCAGGTTGTCTTTCGATAGGGGCACCTCTTTATTGTCCACCGAAACGTGCACGTGGTACCATTCTTCTCTTTTATAATAGGGTAACCACTGACCGACATTTGAATGATACAATAGTGCCGCGTTTACAAAATAAACCATGCCGTTATCCAGTAGGGTGTAATAGGTGTGTCTTTTCTCCTTTAATACTTCAGGTTGACCAATAAATTCATAAAAGATGTGAGTAGAATCAGGGCTGCTGCTGTACACTCCGGGACCCCTAAAAACGACTTCTTTTGACGTATAATTCCAGGTATTGTCAGACCATCCATAATTGTATTTAATAATAGTATCCGGACTGAGGTAATTATAAATACTTCTGGAAACGTAAACAAATGCATCATTCGTAAATGTACTGACAGTATAGGCATTCAAAACGTTGTCTTCTCCATAATCCCAGGTGTATCGATTTACGTAAGTCAAAGAAGAATCGTTACTTTTTACTTCGGTTTTTTGTATCAAATGATTTGCATTGTCGTATTCATATAAAAGCCCGCTCCTTAGATAAAAAGCTCCGTCACTATCCGTGGAGTAGTTGCCTTCTCCGACTCTTTGGCCGATTGAATTATATGTATTGGTGTGTTTATGACTGTTTACCCATTCATCTAATTGCCAGATTTGAGTCAACTGCAAAGTGTCCCGGTTGTTTTCATCATAATAAATGAAAGTGTGTGCGGCGTTTATCCAGGCGCCATCCATGACCCATTCAATCAAATTAAAGATTTTTTTGCCATTATTGTAAACGTTGGTAGTTCTTGATATTGGATGCCACGGACTAGGAAGATTTCTCTCCACTATTGCTACGTTGGTGTCTGTGGTATAAAAATAATTGGTTCTGGTGTAGGGTTGCCTGAGTTGGATCAGGGTGTCATGAATATTGTAACTATAAGCCGCGAATAGAAGCTGCGTATCAAGCCCTCCACTTTTGGGTGAAATACCCTCATAGAAAGAGTGAAAACTATCCAATTGCAGGGGGACGTAGTTCTGTGCCAATGAAATACGGCAAAAAAACAGAAACGCGAACAGGGATAAATAAAGGTTTTTCATGTTTATTACATTATTGAAGCAGTGATTGAATACGCTAAAATAATGCAATGATTTGGTATTGCTTTTACGCGCTTCAATCTTTTTTTACATCCCGGAAATACCTTGCCGGCGAACCCGCCCAGATCTGCCCTTCGGGTATATCTTTCGTTACCAAAGATGCCGCACCGACCACCGCATAATCACCGATTTTACGTTTTTCCAGCACCGTGGCATTGATGCCCACATCGGCCACTTTCCCGATCTCGATGCGGGACCCGACGACGCAACAAACGGCCAGGTGCGAAAGCGGACCCACCACCGTATCGTGACCGACAAATGCGTGGGAGGTTATCAGGGTGCAGGCGCCGATTTGTGCGCCGGCGCCGACATAGCCGTTCACCAGTACGCAGGCGCCGGGACCGAGCTGCGCATTGTGGGCTACAAACGCCCGTTTGCTGACGATGTTGACCAGCAATTCCTGCGGTACATTGACCTGCCGGAACAATTCTTCCGTTTTGTAATTATTCCCCAGCATGTGAATGGCATACACGAACAGATAACCTTGTTCTGCAAAACGTGCCACCTCGCCGGTGCCGCCCAGCACGGGAAAATTGTGTATGGTATTGCCGATTTCCAGATCATTGAGAAATCCGGCGACTTCGTAGGTGAAATCGCCGAACGTATGCCGGTTGTCTTCGATCGTTGCGGCGATAGGGCCTCCTTTACCTTCACCGCCGATGATGATGATCTTTTTTGCCATGCAAGAAGTGTCTGCTTTTTCAATATGAGCCTCCAATGGTTTTCAAATAGGCTCAAAGTACAGGGCGAATATAGTACGTTTTGAGTAGCCGTTTTATACCCGAATTAAACGCTTGACAGAAACAACGGTCCAACCCTCAAAAAATAAATATGCTCAAATTCGTACTGTTGTTCCTGATATTTTGCTGCCATACCGGCACACTTTCTGCCCAATATGATGACCCCAATTTCGAAAAACCGGCATCCGGTTATGGAGCCGACGGCAGTTACGCGGTGGAGCACATTACTTTCCCAAGCCCTGATTTTCCGGGTGAAAACATTGAAATATTTTATCCGGGCGGAGTTGCGACTGCTGTTCCGACCCTGTTTTTCGCGCATGGCTTCGGAGGCACTTTTTCCGCTTATGTCGGAGGTATGCTGGAGTATGTGGCCCGGAAAGGATACGCGATTGTGTTCGTACCTTATCCGACCACGGGCGTAAGCATTGTCGAACGCTGCGATATCCTCCTGGCCGGTTTCCGGCGTGCAGCGCGCACTTATCCGAATGTGATCGACACGACGCAGGTCGGTTTTATGGGACATTCTTTCGGCGGCGGCGCCATGTTCGGTATCGCGCATCGCTGCTTTTCGGAAAACAACTGGGGCGAAAACGGACGTCTGTTGTTCTCTCTGGCGCCCTGGTATTCCTACGAACTGACGCAGGCGCAATTACAGTCGTTTCCTTCCAACACCAGACTGATCATGCAGGTGTATGACGACGATATGGTCAACGACCACCGCATGGCCATCGATGTTTTTAACAACATCAATATTCCCGTGGAAGAGAAAGACTTTATTCTGGTAAAATCGGACACGTTACAAGGCTATATTTATGCTGCCGATCATGCAGTACCCGGCACATACCAGGTTTTCGACGCACTGGATTATTATGCTTTTTACAGGCTGCTCGATGCGCTTTGCGACTACACGTTCCATGGCAACCAGGCGGGGAAGGAAGTGGCACTCGGCAACGGCAGTACCGCTCAGGTGACGATGCCTGCGGGTTTAAAACCGCTTGTTCAAACGGATGCGCCCGTACCGATCTATCCGGAAGATAAATACGGTTTTCCGTGCAGCGCTGTGTTAAATCCGCGCAATGAATACTGTCCGGCACTGAGCAGTGTGGGCGAGGCAGACCAGATTAGTTATATCCTGACAATAGAACCCAATCCGGTTGTTTCGCAGGTCAGGGTCCTTATCCCTCCCGATGCTACAGGAAGCCCGATGCGTGTCTTGAACCTTTCCGGGAAACTGATGCTCTCCCAGGCGGCCGATACCGTTTCAGAAGTAACACTCGACATGGCGGGATTGCCTTCCGGAATCTACTGTATAATGGTGGGCAGATATTACGGCCGGATCGTAAAGATGTAAAGGTTAGGCGTTTTTAATATCCACACGCCCAATTCCTTTTTGAATGGCCTTTTCTATAGGGCAACACTGCTCTACAGACTGATCTATATTGAAATCCGTCTTTGTGAGCAGCGGCGGTTGCGCCATGAATTTGGGCACGGTACCCCGGTGGTCCTGTGCCGCATGCACCAGAAACGGATGACACAGATAAACCGTGCCTGCTTTTCCGGTTGCCGTCACTTTTTTTCGCGGCGGCAAATCATCCAGTTTTTGCGCCAGTTCCATAAATGAAAGTCCTTTATCGCCCTCCGGTAGCAGTAGTTTCGCAACATCCAGGTGCGAGCCCTCGCGGAGCAGGGTAGGGGCATCCGCTTCCGAAACATTTGAAAAAAGGAACAGCATCAGCAGCGCGCGGCCCTTGGAGCGAACGTTGATACGCCATTCCAGGTAGTTGTCGGGCACGTCGCCCGGAAAACTGGCATCCACGTGCCAGCCCGTATCTCCTGCGGGTTCTGTACCCGGAAACCGGATCGGAAAAGTTCCCAGCGATGCCCTCGGCAACCAGTTATCGCCCGCCAACTGGCTGAAAGCCCGATGCAGGACATCCGTGTTGACCGCTTTCCGGAAAGGATCCAGCTCGATTTCCCCAATCCGGATGACAGGCTTAGTCCATGTTTCAGGCCGGTTGGGATCGAGTTGAACGGCTTTCCATAAAATATTGCGGCATTCCGCTGCCAGGTCTTCAGGGAAAGCGTTTTCGATTTTTACGTAGCCTGCGTTGATGAAGTGGTCTGTTTGTTCCTGATTTAGTTCCTGCATATGCCATGTTTGATCAGGTCTAACTTGCCGACGGCTTCAGGGATAGAATGTACGGTACAAGTTTGACTGTTATTTCATGTTGATGATTCTGTTTTGACCCTGTCAAAGATAGTAATAGTTAATATATATTACCGGTTGGGTAATGACGATTATTGCCGGTGTTGAGGGCAATTATTTCCACCCATACATGCTCTAAAAGGTAACAAACGATTTGCCATCGTAGCGACAAACGCCGTCGACCTTGCCGAACCAGATGTTTCCGGCCTTGTCTTCGGTAATGCCGAAAATCTGGGTGTCGCTTTTAATATTGCTGAAAGTTCTTCCATCGTATCTGATGAGCGTCATCCCATCTTTTTCAACCTCATCTCCACTGAACCAGAAGTTTCCTTTTTTATCTTCCATAAAATTGCTTGCCGGTGTCGTGCTGACCACGCTCAACGATTTTCCATCGAAGCGGCTGATGCCATCTGCACTTCCAATCCATATATATCCGTTTTTATCCTCCACGATAGAACGGACCTGATAAAAGGATGCGCCTTCTTTATTTTTAAATTCACTAAACGAAGAGCCGTCATATCGGTTGACGCCGTTTTGTGTGCCAAACCAGAAAGTACCTGCAATGTCCTGTTCCATTGTGTATACAATAGTGCCTTTAAGGCCCTGTTGCGTGGTAAGGTTGGTAAAAGTATTTCCATCGTAACGGCTTGCTCCATGATCCGTTCCTAACCAGATATTGCCGGATTTATCTTCCAGCATACAGAAAACAACATTGGATGCCAGCCCGTCTGCCGACGTATAAAGTTTAAATGATTGACCGTCGAACCGGTAAACGCCACCGCCAATGGTGCCGAACCAGAGGTTGCCCGCAAAATCTTCCAGCACAGAAAAAACATGAAAGTGCTGCAGGCCCATTTTCAGGGTGTAATTGGTGAAATTTTTCCCGTCATAGCCTACGATGCCGTCCCAGCCGGCAAGCCACATGTTTCCGTTTCTATCCTGCAGCACATTTCGGGTGATACTGTGCGGCCCCTGGGTGGAAACGGTGTCGCGCGGCACGATAAAGTTGGGGTCTCCAACGGGTGAATTCTTTGCCGGTGGAACTGCCGGAATATTGCTGGATGCATGCGCAGGCGTTTCCTTTGCAGCGTCGTCATTGTTGCAGGAAGTCAACAAAAGCAATGTTGGCAGGAGAAAACAAATCTGAGTTAGTGTGTAAGGCTTTTTCATATGCTGGGGTTTGTTTTTTGCCCCTGCGAAACTACCCCGTTCGCTGCCAGCCTGTCGGAAACATATGTAAAAGCATGTAATTGAATTGTAAAACCAGTAAAGCGGTTCGTTCTCCTGATTTTCGGAGAGATGCAAAGGAACTGCTACCTTTGATCATCTATGCGCTATCTTTTCTTTACTCTTCTGATTTTCAACCATTATTCCGGCCATTCCCAAACTGCGGACCCTCTTCCGCCCGGTGTCCAGCGTCTGCTGAGCGCCTATCCACAACACCTGAAAGGCTTCAAAGACAACCACATCATCTGGAAAGACGGCTCCAAATTGCCCTACGACGACGGCCGGTTCAAAACGGAAGACCAGGCTTTCGATTCGACCGATCTGGAAGACCAACTGAACATGCTGACGTATACGCCCGGCCTTCCTGTGGATACGCCGGGCTACAACTGCGACCCCGGCACCCTGCGTTGTCAGGAGTTTTTTATGAAAATGTACGGGAAAACCGAGGCAGAGGCAAGGCGCAATCTGGCGCCTGTGACCTGGCCCGCTCCCCAACCCGGACGCACCAAGCGCATCTGGGTTACCTCGGTCAACGGTGTACACAAACACCTGCAAGCCGTCGCCAATGAACTGGCCGCCCGCCCGCACCTGCGACCCTACGTAACCAATATCGGCGGAACCTTCAACTGGCGGCCGATATTGGGCACTAACCGCATAAGTCCGCATTCCTTCGGCATCGCCATCGATATCAATACCAGTCGCTCCGAATACTGGAAATGGGACCACAAGGACGACTGGCAACTGGATTCCGTCGAGATCAACCTGCAATGGCGCAATTCCGTGCCTTTCGAAATTGTGGAGATTTTTGAACGCCACGGCTTCATCTGGGGCGGAAAATGGTTCCACTACGATACCATGCATTTCGAATACCGGCCGGAGATGTTGCCGCCGCGAAAAACACCTGACCCGGGCAAAACGAAAAAACCTGCCGCCGTTCGAAATACAAAAAAGAAAGGGCAAAATGCTCCGTAACGGCATTGGCCTGTAGTTTACCCTGCACTTATTTTTTGAGGCGAACCGGCCGGGCCCTGCTCGTCTGATCGACGTAAACCAACCCGTCGAATTGCCTTTTGGTATGTATGGGCTCCGAACAGCGTTTGTAATTCATAAAAATCGCGCCCACATCATACGTTTTTAAAGGGGTAGAAAATACCGGATTGCCGGAGCGGGCCACATCTACGAAGTAGGCCGGATAGCCGGTTGCCGACAACGCGCGGGTAAATGTATTTTTATCCTGCTCTGGAACGGTACATTCCCTCAAACCCCGGTAAAGTTTTTTGCGGGCGAAGAGGTATTTAAAAATGGCGCTTCCAATGGATTTAGGGCCCTGAATCGCCTGAAAACTGCCCTGGTTGAACACGAAACCGATGGCATAATAAGCGTCGCCGAGGTTTTTTTTCAAATGCCCGCCCATCAGCGGACCCATCAGAACAGATTTATCGTCAGGATATGCCAGGTTGATGTGTCCGTTGTGGGCCCAGACAAACATCTTTTTGTTTTCAAATTTCTGAATTTGTAACACATTGTAAGCCATACAACTATCCCGGAATCTGGATTGATTGTGAACGGAGAGACTTTTCACGGCCTGCCCCAGGTTATCTGTGCACAACCACAGCATCTGATAGCGGCCTGCCGGTAGGGTTGTTTCCAATTGCGTTTTATTGCGCAGCAGCCAATCCTTCAACAGCCGGTACGTATGCTGCAAAGTATCCTGGAAGTGATTTTCCTTTTTTTGCAGCAACTGGTAAATCTGGAGTTCCGTTTTGCCCAGCACCGGGAAACTAATGGCCCGTAACGTATCGAATTGAGCGGGGCAGTGCTTTTTGGCAAAATCGTTTACATATTGTACGGGAGCATAAAAGTTCTGCATGTCGAACCCGTAAAAGGACAATTTTTCCACATGTTCGGCCTGCGCATTGTAGTCTTTCATCCACAAAATAAGATCCCGCACTTCCTCGGTTTGCCAGGTCCAGAAATCCAGGTAAACCATTACGCTGTCGATATTGCCCTTGCCCGATTGCACAAAATCATTGATATAACAACAGCCGCCGTAGGTTGCTTCTATTCCAAATACCCGGTAACCGCATGTGTTTACCAGCCATTGAAATACGCCGTTTTTGATTTCAAAAAATTCCCTCGTACCGTGCGTGGCTTCTCCCATTCCCACAATCGATTTGGCGGCAAAAAGCGCCTGAAGCGGTTGTAATTCTTCGGATAAATCCTGTTTATGCACGGAGATCGGATAAACCGGGGTTTCCTGCGCCCCAATGCGGGCATTTACCTGGGAAAACAGACCAAACGGCAACAAACACAACAAACATAGGACCCCGTAATTTTTCATGGTTTTTTATGCGGAGACGGTTCCGGATAACAAATGTTACACGTACCCGGGAGATTAGAGCAGGTTGGGGGGGGGATTCGCGGCCCCCCCAAGGAAAACGTATCTAATTTCAGTATTCATCCGTTGATTTCCGATATCATGTAATCGGCAATCGTAAATCAATACGGTTTTATGACCTGCCCCGTACTCGCGCCGAACACCGCTTTCCGGAAGCCGTATTCGAGTTGATGCATGGTAACAGGAACGTCGCCGGGGAAATACGGAAAGTATTGAGGCGAGTTTTCAATAACCGTCGGGCTCACCGCATTGATACGAATACCGTTTTCAAGTTCGATGGCAGCGGCCCTCACGAACCCTTCCACGGCTCCGTTTGCGGCCGATGCATTGGCAAAGTTCAACTGCGGTTCATGGGTGAGGGCCCCGGAAATCAGGGTAAACGAACCTTTCGGATTGATGTAATGCTGGCCGATGAGCACCAGATTGATCTGGCCCATCATTTTGCCTTCCACACCTTTTCGGAATTCCGTGTCCGTCAGTTTTTTCCAGGGGCCTACAAACGTCGGCCCTGCGGTAGAAACAAGTGCGTCGAATGGTCCGATCGCCCGGAACATTTTTTCAATGGATTCAGTAGAAGTGATATCCACCTGCACGTCGCAACCCCGGGTAGCGGCAGTAATTACTTCATGGTCTTTTTTTAATGCGTTGGTCAGGTGCTTTCCCATAGTGCCCGATGCACCTACGATGATGATTTTCATTGTTGTAAATTTAAAACGTTAATTTACACAAAGTTACGAGCATCGAAAGGCGGCCTGACAGGACAAAAACGCAGTTGAAAAGTACTTATTTAAAGTTCTGCCGGAATGCTTCCGGGGAGTAGCCGGCGTGCTTTCTGAAAAAGCGGATGAAGTAGGAAACGTCTTCGTAGCCGAGGTGATCGGCAATGTCTTTTACCTGGTTGGGGGTTGCCAGCAGGTACCTTTTGGCTTCAAGAAGAATGTGTTCGGTGATCAGATCGGACGCCGTTTTGCCGATGCTCGCTTTGGTGATTTCATTGAGTTGGTAAGCGGAAAGGTTCATCATGTCCAGGTATTGGGATACCTGCTTATGGGTTGTAATGTGTTTATCGAGCAGATCCAGAAACTCTTCAAACCGTTCCTGCGTGTAGGTACCGGCAACGGATGAACCACCTTTCGGATTCGGGCTTTGACGTACAAATTCTATAAAGAAAATATCCAGGCTCGATTTTATGACGTCCATATATCCTTCCTCTCTGGCGGTGGATTCCTGATACATAAAACCCAGCATCGCATGAAGTTTGTCGAACCGGCTTTCCTCAAACGTGCAATGATTTTTATTGCTCGCTTTCCTCAAACGCTGGATAGAAGATTTGCCCCCGGGATGATAAAATTCTGTGTTGAACTCAATCAGGTAGCCGGTGCAACCCGCACTCAATTCGAGTTGGTGTACCTGCCCGGGACGCAGGAAAAAAACGGTGTCGTCGAGCACCTCGTAAGCGGTAAAATCTATTTCATGTTTGCCTTTCCCTTTTTTGAGGGCAAGAATAAAGAAAAAATCATGCCTGTGCAGGTCATGGATTAAACCGTTTTCGCCTACGATATCTTCTACCCGGCGTATTTTGAACCGCTCGGAAGAGGGAAGTTCCTGCGGAGGAACAGTGAGTTGCCTGATTGGAATCGTTTTCATTCTTCATCTGGTTGGTTAATCGTTTATGCCAGGAGTCACCCCGAATGTTATCGGGATGACTCATATGCCGCCGGCTATTAAAACCGGTGATGAAGATAAGTATGTACCAGTGAAACGATCCGCTTATTTTCGAAAAAAATACCTTATTGTACAACCAGGCTACGCTTTTGCACCGTATAAGCGGCAAAATAGCCCAGACATGCCCCTCCGAAATTATTGTCCGGATTAGCCGGAACGCTGGCATTCGGACCGTTTCCATTGGAAGCATCCAGAGCGACGAAGTACTTGTAAGTAACCCGGTCGATGCTGCGCATTTCGACCGATACGCTGTCGCCCGGCATCGTTTCCAGATCGGAAGAAATCAGCAAGGTGCTGATCCGGGCGCCATCGTTATTCCGGTCGTCGGCTACGAAAATGAAAGGCTGGCGTTTGCCATTATTGCTTTGTATGAACTGATAATTGTTGCCCAAACCGGCAGGATCGTTAAATATGGGCGTAATCACCACTTCATCCGGACCACCGAACGGCAGACGAATCGCTTTCAGATCTTCAAATGGCACCGAAGCTGGCATGGTGGAAGTTGCCGTAAAATGCTGACCCTCCACCCACACTTGTAAGGTGTACGTATGTCCGGAAATGCCGGGAAGTGCACCGGCCGTTTCATAAAAACCTGGTTGTACTTCGGGCAGCGTGTCCACTCGCCCTGCGAAGTCGCCGATAACGACCAGGGCGCCGCTGACGGCAGGAAAATCGTTCGGCTGATCGAAGTTTACGGAGCGGGAAATACGAACGGTGAAGGGCGCCGCTTCGTCCGACACGTTCCCTTCGATTACGAACTGGGCAGGCACGTCGCTCAGGTCCAGTTCGATGATTTCCTCGCGGTCGCAGGATGAAAAAAGCAGCAGCGCGGACGCAGCCAGGAACCAGTAGTATTTTGAAAAATATATCATGTTGAATATGAATTGAAGAGTTGAGAAAGAGGTTTTCGGACAGGGTTTTAAAATTTGAAATTCCACGACGCACTGGGAATAATGCCGAACAGCGAGGTTTTTAAGGCTTCCGTGGTGCCGGGTTTGCTTTCCGAATCGCGGAAAGTGATGGTGTAGGCATTTTTCCGGTTGTAGACGTTGTAGATGGAAAAGGCCCATTCGGACTCGAAACGTTTGGTCT
>Ga0209717_1003034_pt1 | contig 15146 bp, 12 predicted proteins | sample AD_UKC048_MetaG_FD_184418 | JGI IMG/M metagenome (GOLD analysis project Ga0209717, IMG submission 184418) | Active sludge microbial communities of municipal wastewater-treating anaerobic digesters from USA - AD_UKC048_MetaG (SPAdes) (version 2) | ecosystem: Engineered > Bioreactor > Anaerobic >... | reverse complement strand
GAATGGATTTCTTTGAAAAGAGGCGGTTTAACTCAATCTGAACAATATTATAAGGTTCCAGGAAATTCTGATAAGCCTCTTTTCCAAACCGGTTAATGATAAACATTTTATTCTCTTCCCACTCATCCCGCAAGTCGTGCAGGACATTGACAGGGCCCAGGGATTTTAAAGCAGCCAGCTTTTGTTTGACCTCACCGGCAGACAGGCCATACTGAATCTCATACATTTTATACGCCTTGTCATTTTTGAAGACAACGGTTTCTGTGCTTGCATTTCCCGCCCCCAGAGTATACAAATACCGGTAAGTGCCGCCCATTGAGAATCCATCCAGTATTTTTTCGAAAAGGATCTTTTTTACATTGTATCTGTACCTGGTTGTCTTCATCAATAAGGTACCTCTATCGTACTCTTCCTGCAAAACCAGGTTGCCCGAATCATCATACTCCTGCTTTATTTTTTTTGATAATTCGCCTCTCTCATCATAAAGCCTTTTCTCTGTAAGATTTCCCTGATCATCATAAGTGTTCACCGTTTTGCATGCAAGCTCATCCACCGAATTAAATTCCTCGACTTCAACCAGCCTGTGGTCGTCATCGTAACGATATTTGTTCGTGAAATCGGGATATCCCAGATGATCGGACTGGATGTATTCCTGTACTTCACCACGATCGTTATAGGTAATGACCACTTTATTGATCAGCTTCCTGTTGTCGGAATAGCGGTATTCTTCAATGAGTCTTCCCTTTTTGTCGTATTTGTATGAAGTCAGGCACACCTTCTGATCGCTGGCTGGAAAAAATGTATAGTTCTCAAAAGAATCGGTACCTTCCCGTCCAGAGTCAAGATTCGAACAATGAGGATCGGGCTTTATGTCAGGATTTTCTATTCCATATAAACAGATCTTTTCGGCAAGCTTTCCCGAATCATCCGGTTTACAGACTACCTGCTCTATAAGTTCTCCTGATGTATTATAGTACGATTGCTCGGTTTTTATGCCCTTCTTATCGAAGTTATTCACGATGATTATGTCGTTGTCTTCCACTCGTCCCTTCCTGACATTCCCTGTATTATCGTCGGCCTTATAAGGGACAATTATGCTGAATCCCGGTTGAATTGATATTTTCGCCATCTTGGTTTCGATTAATAAATTGACCCTATGAAAGTACAAAATTGAATGATACACCGGGCCAAAACATAACTGAAAACAAGAATTGAGATGAAGTTGAAATCGAAAGAATCATTATTATCTTGCAAATAATTAACGCGAACCGATCAACAGGTAAAAATAAGATGAATCTACCAAATAATTACCATCGGTTTCAATCAAGCGGCCTTTGATGTTTAAGGGTATCTTAGGGACAGATTTGTCCTTCGAAACGGTCATTTGTACTTTCATATTGAAAAGCCAAAAATCCTTTTTATTCTCATCCCGGATTATTTCAGGTTTCTCAAAGTCCAATGAAAATTTATCCTCCGTATTGACTCTGTTGTATTTACTAATCAGCGATTTGATTTCGGGTTTGATCTTTTTACAGAATCTTTTAAACTCCAGGTATGAACTAAAATCATGTTTAGCTTTTTGTGTAGTATGAAAAAAGGCTAAAGGAAGATTTGAAAACATAACAGCCCATCTTTCGTTCAGCACCTCACCGAAATACCTGTATATCAGCTTCTTCGGTTTTGTAATTCCTTTATACTTAAGTGGGACAAATAACATCTCAATGAAATTCCTGCAAAAGATGAGGAGATAAACAAGCAAGGCCCCTCCAATTGAAATCATAACAAAGAAATGAACTACAATGAAAATAATATTGCGCTGTACTTCTTCGCTGAATAAAGGGACTACAAAAAACTGCACCAATGCCGATAATACCATTAATCCAATCAGGATTCCAAAAGAAGCGATAATATTTAGCATGGATATACCGATACTTTTTTTCAGCAGGAAACTTTTAAGATAACTATTTTCATCTTCAGGCTGATCCGGATTATCGGGCAATTCATCTTGGTAAGCAATCAATTCAATTTGATAGATTTTAGCCTCTTTGGCAGGTTCAAAAATAACATCGCTGCCAATCAACTCATTGCTTAAGGGATTTTTACAATTTCCGCATGTTTTATCAAAATTCAGGAACTGGAATGAATTGCACTCCCGACAATAAAATTTGACAGACATTTTTTCATTTCCCGATCCTGGAATTACTTCTCCAGAAATCTCCTTTTCAAGATCTTCATTCTCTTTAATGGCTTTCTCATATTCGTCCTTGTCAAAGAAATAACCACAGGCACATTTTGGATTTTGTGCTTCATTCAGCGCACCGCAATGCGGGCACTTAATTTTTTCATCTATTGGTTCCATTTTGAGTTTTTTTGATGAATTGGTTTGGAAATATGCTAATAAACTGACTTGATTTCAAATATACCAAATATTTAGATTCTCTCTAAGCGGATATGCAATAATTATTTTTGTAATGATCTTTTGGACAACAGGTCCTGAAAAATGGCCAGAGCCTTTGAAAGCAATATCATCCAATAAGTTAGTTCTGAAAATGAAAGGCGGCAATACTTAACGGTAAAGGATGTTCTATGAGACTGGCCAAGGCCACCCTGTTGCATCAAACTCAATCGCTGAGGTTGAAATAGTCCCTTAGCATATCTTCCAGCATTTCAATATAGATGATCAGTTCCTCCTTCGACAGTTTATCCTCCCTGATCTTCTCCTTCAGTTCATGGATTTTTGATATTAAGTATACTATGATCTGCTCCTTGTGGTCCATTTACTGGTTATGGTTAGATATAGTCGGCTAATTCAGACGCTTAAAAATTTGCTTTTAAAGATACATTTTTAACCAAAACATTCTTAATCACTAAGTAAAAAATCCAGTCTGACCGACCACGTCCAGTCCTTTACTGTTAAGTCATTAGTCTTTAATAAAGGAGTTATGCTTCGCTGAAATTCAAACCCCAGATTGACTTTTTTCTGAATAGCGCATGATATTCCGACATTGTACCCTACATTTATTTTTTTCCAGTTCCCATTGTATTCATCAATAGGATAACAGGAATTGATGGGGTAAACCCCTTCGGATTCTATCGATTTACTCAACAAATAATTGATATTAAAGCCGATCAGAGGAGTTAATTTCAGGGATTTAAATTTAATGATATGATAACCGATATTCGATTCAATAGTCAGATACCCGAATCTGTCCTGAAGTTTGTGATAACTTAATGGGCCGGGAATCCCATCAATGAAATCTGCAGTTTGAGCTTCCTGGGAATACCCTTTTTGCTGGCAGAGAAGACGATTCGTCCAGTAGACCCTGTCGCTGAGCTGTTTGCCAATATTAACACCGATTCCGAACGTATTTAAGGCGTTCCATTGAAAAGTGCCATCATCCGGAAGTTGGGGATTATAATTTGTTTGGCTTGATCTGTTGTAAATTACGGATATGCTATAATCAAGCTTTGTTTGCGCATTTGCAAGTAGTATACTGACTACTGCCATAAAAACTATTGTGAATCGCTTCATATGCTTAAATTTAAATTCTTTGAGAATCACTACATTTTATAAATCTTCCTGGAAATTAATTCATTTTCAACATACACTTTCAGGATATAAACACCGCTAGAACAATCCGTCAAATCAATAATGGTTTCATTTTTAAACACTTGTCTGACAAAGGTCCTGCCTTGAAGATCATTAAGAACGACGGTCGCAGTCTTGCCGGTAAATGGACCTAATGTAATTGTGATAAGCCCACGGTTCGGATTTGGAAAGATCGTGAGGGCATGAAAATTTACCGGATCGTATCCTGTTGGCAATTGCACACTAAGTTTAAATGGGGTCCATGCCGATGCACCGGCGTTGTCGTTGGCTGTCAGTTTTATATTCAGAATTTGTTCCATCTCCGGCACGCCTGTAAAAACTCCCGAAACCGTGTCAAATGTCAACCACTCCGGCAGGGGATTTCCATTCGTGAGTACGGCGGTAAAGGTGAAAACACTGCTGGAATCATCATCAAAAAAAGTACTGTCGGGAATGGAGTAAATGAATTGTTCTCCGATATAAGCGGTCTGATCAGGTATCGGATATTTCATATACGGAATAAAATTGGTATACCGAAGGCTGTCGGTAAAGCCGGCCGAAACCCAATACAGATCGTCATTTGAGCCATAGGTCATGTACAAACCATCGGGCGTAATATCCCCCGAAGTTTCATCGCCCGGAGTATTGATGACATTCCCGAGATTTTTGGGATTGGTCCAGTTGCCATCCGGCTTTCTGTAAGCAATATACAAATCGTTCTGCCCGTATCCTTCTTCCCGTATCGCTTTCATGATCATATAGCTTTCATCGGCTGATACATACGGATCACCCCAGGTTTGTGAACCGATGAAATTAACAGGCTTTGGTAAAACGATCCTGTTTTCATAAATACCATCGCAATACTGGCTCCGGCATATTTTCCCGGCCTGGCTCGAAAAATAGACCGACGAATCAGCGACAATGCAAGGATGGTACTGGTAAGATTCAGAATTTGGAGGATTGCCAAGACTGACCGGGTCCGACCATGAATCCCCTTCTTTCTGTGAAAAGCTTAGATCAGCAATTCCTTCATGGTTAACAGCATTGGTGGCAAACAGGTAAACCCGGTTGCCATTGTAAGCAAAGAATGGTTCGCCGGTGGCTCTGCCATTGGAGAAAGGGATGGTATCGGGCGTTGTCCAGTGGTCTTCCAGATAGCTAGCCGACAGGATATACGGATTTCCGGGTTCAGGATATTTCTCAATATGAAAAAAAACAGAGGCTCCATCCGGTGAGAAAGTGATGGTGGCTTCATTTCGATCAGGAATCGAAACGATGCCCGGAGCAAATAATTGGGGGATGCAACCGGGAGGAGTTTGGCCGAAATAGAGACTGTCAGTAGGAATAACCTGTGAAAACGTGATACTCAGGGTTGAAAGTATGATGACGGAGGAAAGCGCTAATTTTTTCATGGTATTTACAATTTGATTTTTATTACGGATATCCTGATTGTTAAAAATTAATTCCGAAATAGAGATTGGGTTCGAACAGAAAATAATTCTTCCATTTACTTTCCTTCTCTTCAAAACCTTGCGGCGCTTTGGTATCAACCGGCCAGTAATTGCAATGGACCTGCGGCTCCAGGTAAAACCTGTTTTTAAAGAGCGCTATGTGATAACCCAGGTGCCAGGTCGTATAAAGCTTAAATCCTTCGTCAATCTTATTTTTCTCTTCGTCCAGGTATATTTTGTAAAGCGGCAGAACCTCAACTGCAGCGAATAATCCTTTCCACAGCATCCGCTGGTAGGTAACCCCAATGCCGCATTCGCTGAGCCTGCCCGGAAAGAACTCGCTTTCGTCACGGAATCCGGGATCCCATAACTGTATGCCCATCGGGGCAAAAAGCTTCCATGTGGCTACTTTAATGCCGATCCTATCTTTTGGCGTGAGTTGATAGCTGCCGTGAAACTCGTAATGATGCGTGTTGGTTTTTTCCTGGCCGAAATTGGCCAGGGTCAGGTAGGTTGTTCCGAAGGAAAATTTGTGGTCAGCTTCATTTTCTGTGGCTGATTTCCTTTGATTCTGACTCAGTGCAAGCGATATGCACATGATCGTCAATAGCGATGTTAAAGTGATTTTTTTCATTATTCAGATCTTTATGATTTTCAGAAAACTTACAATTATCAAAATGAATGGAAATAAATTAGAGCTTGAACCTCATTAAAACCTGATCCCAAAATTCAGGCTGGGCTCAAAAATATATTCAGGCGCTCCCTTTTCAACAGCTTTGAATGACTCCGGCATATTGGTGTTTACCGGCCAGTATTTGAGGGCATATGCGGGTTCAATAAAAACACGTTTTTCAAAGAATTCGAAACGATAACCCAGGATCGCCTGAAGATATAACTGGAAACCCTTCTGGATCTTTTGGTCTTCTGAATCATAGAATTGCTGAATAAAAGGGGTGGCTTCTACAGTGGTAAACAGGTTTTTCCAGTGAAAGCGCTGGTAACCGAACCCTGCTCCCAAAGCCCTGACTTTTCCCGGGTACATTTCCTCAGAAGAACCATAAGTTCCCAGGGGTTCGTAGTAGGTCCACGTGATGGCCTCAAAGATCAGGTTATCCTTAGCAGTAAGCCGGTATCCGTAGTTCAACTGGAAGTAATAGACGGGATCGCCCGGCCCTAGGTTGCCGAACATGAAAAGCGAGCTGCCTATGGAATGCCGCCGGATCAGGTCTTTGCTTTTTGCCAGGGCCGACGCAGAATCTTTTTGAATCAGGTTCTGACTAAATGCCATGCTTGTAAACATGGCCATGGTTAAAATTGCTAAAATGTACTTTTTCATATTGTTATAATTAAGGTTTTCAAATGGAATGTTCGTTATGGTCATCATCGGGATTGACCGAAATAAGTTTCAGGTTTAAATCCCTGACAAGGTTCAGGATGCCATGCAAATGGGCATCATCTTTCAGATCGATCGAAAGAACGGTCTCAGATCCTTCATGATGGATCTCCGTACCTTCAAAACTCTCCTTCCATTTTTTGTCGAGATGACCCTTGATTTTTATAACCGTTTTGCCCTTCATTTTTTCAGGATTAAATACGGATACAAAAGTGTTGCGGCAGGGACAAAAATAAATCACCCGCGAGGGTGAATTCAGCGGGTGATTTGTTAAACGGAATGATACAAGTGCGGGTGAATCAAGCCGGGAGACTGGTTTCTCAATGTTGAACAGAAATGATCACATTCCCGGTTTTCTGCCCTTTCCCGACGTACCGGTAAGCATCGGCGATTTCTTCGAGGGAATATCTTCGGTCGATTACCGGTAAAAATTTCCCTTCCCTTAAGAGTTTCTGCATAAACAGAACACTTCCGGCGCGGTCGAGGGGAAAAGGAAATACTACCTTTTTGGTATCAAATACAGCGGTAATCATCGGCAGGAATATATTTTGCGCCATCCTGCCGGGTTCCGATGAAATATAGATTCCGCCTCGTTCCAGGATAGGTTTGCACCGGGAAAATGAGCTTTTTCCAACGGCGTCGAATACGAATTTGTATTTCTCCTCCGGGCGGGTAAAATCCTCATTGATATAATCGATCACTTTTACCGCACCGATCGATTTTACCAAATCTTCATCCTTTTTCCGGCAAACCGCCGTCACCTTTGCCCCGTAATAGTTCAGAAGCTGAACCGCAGCTGAACCGATAGCCCCGGTTGCACCGTTGACAAGCACTTTTTGCCCTTTTTTAATATCCAGTTTATTCAGAAAATTAAGGGCATAGTGAGCACCTTCTATGCCGGCGGCGGCGTGTTCATAAGTAATATGATCCGGAATCGTGGCTATAGCATTATTTTCGGATAATGTGAGATATTGCGCGTGCGAGCTTAATCCGACATCATCAAACCCAAAAACACGATCGCCTTCTCTGAATTTTGTGACATTTTTGCCGGCTGATACAATTTCACCTGCAAAATCAGTTCCCTGTACCGACCGCTTCGGGTGGATGACTCCGGTGAAAAGCCTGAAGATCAATGGTTTCCCACTCAGTACTGCACAATCGGTCCGGTTTACCGTGGTTGCAAATACCTTAATCAGCACTTCATGGTTTTTCGGAACGGGCTTTTTAACAGTTTCAATCCGGAGAATATCCGGAGATCCGTATTGGTCTGATACTGCTGCTAACATGGTCATTCTTACGATATTTTAATAATTCCGTTGCTGAATTTAAATCAGATCAAACCCATTTCCTTTGCTTTTGCAACAGCCCGGGAGCGGCTATCCACACCAAGTTTGATGAATATATTTTTCAGATGGGTTTTTACCGTATTCAGGGAAACAAACAAACGATCCGCCATTTCCTGGTTCATTAAATCCTCTGCCATTAGCTTCATCATTTCCAGTTCACGTGCGCTCAAAGCCGATTCGGCCAGGCCCTTCTTCCGGTTATCTTTTCTTTCCAGTGCCAGTTTCAGGTTGCTGATGAACTTTTTCGGAATATGAGGTGATGCTGATGTTCCGGCATTGAATATTTTTTTGATGAGCGCATCAATAGGATCATTATTAAAGACGAAAAATGAAAGCAAGTTTTCTTCCGCGGCCAGCGCCATGGCTTCGGCCAGGACAGCCACGGCTTTTTCATACTCACCGCGCTTTTTGTACAGAATGGCATGGGCGGTTTTTAAATCGATGATTCTTTCAGCCCTGTTTCCGGCTATAGCCAGCGGGCACAAAGCCGATAAAAGTAATTCGGCTTCATCCAGTTGATTTTGCGCCAGTAACAACCGGAGATACGACGAATAGGCCGCTTCATTGGCAAATGTTTTCTCTTGATCAAGATCCAGCCCAAAACCGGATGCAGCATCCCGGGCCTTATCCATCTGATTTTTGTCGAGGAACATAAAAATCTTCCATCCCATGTAATAAGCATTCATAAAGGGCGGAAGCTTTTCTATGTTCATAATTTCGTCAAGCTCGGCGATTCTTCTTTCTGCTTCAGCCTCTCCCCGGTCGCGAAGAATAACCGAATAAACCATTAAAATCATCGCTTTTAATAAACTGTCTTTGCCGGATTTGCAAAGATCATAGGCGATTTTAATATTGTCGAAGGCCTTGTCATTCTCCGCCCACATAAAGTACGAAGTGCCTAAAATGTAATACAGTGAGGCAAAAGTCCAGTCTGCTTTGGTGATTTGAGAATAGCCGCGAGCTTTCAGAAGCGTAAGCAGCTCCATGCATTTTTTATAGGCTGACCGGTAGTGGCCCAGCTGCTGCTCGTTTTCAGCCATACGGATAGCGGTGGTTGAGATCAGGTAAATGTTCCCGGATTTTTTCGCAAAGTCGAACGCTTTCAAAAAGGCCGCATTGCTACGCTCCAGGTCACCTTTCGAATACCAGGCAATCCCTTCCGAAAACCAGGCCCAGCTAAACCATTGCGGATCATCTTCCGGAAGGTATTCCATGGCCCTCTTACTGTACGCAAAAATTTTTTCCGAATGGGTGTCATGGGATTTCAGATAAGTGTAGGCTACTGCAATCTTTCCGGATAGTTTTTTATATCCCTGAGCTTCCTTTAAAGCAATATCTCTGCTTTTCAGTTTCTCATTGACCATCCAGTCGGCGCATGCCAGATATGGTTCAGCATGGCCGATCTGGCCGGATGTGATCAATACCCATGCGTAATAAAAGCAGAAGTCAGCATTGCGTTGAATCCATTCATCGGGTAAAATCGCACCATATCTTAAAATAGCGGCATGCTTTCCATTGCACCACATTTCCTCAACCACCTTGCTGATCAGTTGAAGGCTCTTTTCATAATTCTGGCCGGCCAGTGCATTTTCAATGGCCAAATCGGTCATTTGGTGCTGTTCAAACCAATCGCAAGCTTTGGTGCGAATATCCGCAGCATTCGTAATCATCTGCTGCTGAAATCGTTGCTTTAACAAATCGGAAAACAAATGATGATACCGGTACCAGTTTCTTTCCGAATCCAAAGGAATAACAAACATGTTATTCCTTTCCAGGTGTTCAATGATGAAACGGCTGTCGTTCCTGTTCAGAACCCAATCACATAACGAAGCGTTCATCTGATCCAGCAGCGATGTTTTCAACAAGAATTCCCTGATGTCGTCCGGTTGTGTTTTCAGTACCTCCTCCATGAGATAATCCATGATGTACTGGTTCTCGCCCTGCAAATCCCGGATGAATTCCGACACATCTCTGCGTTGCTGCACCGATAAAGCCGCTAGCTGTAACCCGGCAATCCAGCCTTCTGTTCTGGATTCCAGCAAATAAACATCTTCATTGGATAATCCCAGTTTCAGCTTTTTATTGAACAGGGCGGAAATATCGTGTGCCGTAAAACTCAGATCGGCCAAACGTAGTTCGACCATCTGATGCTGGCTTCTGATCCTTGCCAGAGGTAAAGCGGGGTCCGACCGGGTCAGGATCACAAGATGAATGTTTCCTGGAATATATTGCAGGATAAAGTTGATTAATTCAACGACTTCGCGGCTGCTGACATGGTGGAAATCGTCGAGGACCAGTATAAAGTCATGTTTGATGCGGAGAATATCGTTGATCAGAAGGGTGGCAATGGCTTCGGGAGATGGCTTATTTGGCGACTGCAACAACCTAAGGGCGGACTGTCCGAATTCTTTCCGGACACCTTGTATTCCTGAAATAATATAGCTTAAGAACTCTTCCGGATCATTGTCGCCTTTATCGATGGAAAACCATGCGGCAGGGATCTTTTGCTGATGGATCCAGTCGCATACCAGGGTTGTTTTGCCAAAACCGGCAGGTGCGGAGATCAGGATCAGCTTACGGTTCAGCCCGCAATTAAGCTTGTCAAACAGATCTTCCCGGTGAACCGTTTGATCACCCGGAGAGGGGATATGTAGTTTTGTCAGAAGCATAGGCTCATTAATCTTTCCAGGGTGATGGCCCATCGTCAGTCTTTCAGGTTCAGGGCGGCTTTAAATTTCTCACGGTAGCCCGCACCGATGGGAATACGCTGGGCGCCTATTTTAATGATCGCCCGCTCGATGCTTTCAATTTTATTGATGGCTACAATAAAGGATTTGTGGACCCGAATAAAATTATCGGCCGGCAACTGGCTTTCCATCGTTTGAAAATTCTGAAGGGTCATAATCCTGTTTTTGGGCGTTACGATCCTCAGATATGCTCCCTGGCCTTCAATATACAGGATATCAGCAAAATTAATGCGTTCCATCCGGTATTCCGTCTTCACAAACATATAATCTTTAGAAGGTTTATGAGCCGGATCAACCTTAATTTTATCGATCGCTTTCAGGAACCGCTCAAACGAATAGGGCTTCAGTAAATAATCGGTGACCGAATAATCAAATCCGCTGACCGCATATTGGTCATACGCCGATACAATGATGATCTGAGGCGGACTCCGGAGAGACTCAAGAAATTGTAAACCCGAAAATTGTTCCATCTGAATGTCAAGAAAAACCAGGTCAACAAGGTTGCCTTTTATAAATGAAATGGCATCCAGTGCGTTGTTGAACGATGCCAATAAATTCAACAGCGGGACCTGGCGGATAAACCCCTCCAGCTTTTCAACGGCCAGAGGGGTATCGTCGATGACAATGCAATTAACGGCCATTAATTTTTACGGTTAAATTCACCTTAAATGTACTGTTTTCCTGAATGAAATTTAAAAAATGCGAGTCGGGATAAAGCAGTTCGAGCCTGCGTTTTATATTTTTCAGGCCGATGCCGCCCGCATGATCCCTGGATATTTTCTGTTCCTCGTTGAAAATATTGCTGCTCTCAAAAATTACGGTGTTACCTTCAATCCGGAACGAGAAACGAATGGCGTTCCGGGTGTTTTTATCGGTACAATGTTTAAAGGCATTCTCCACAAAAGGGATAAAAAGCATGGGCGCAATTTGAATGCGGTCAGTATCTCCGGAAACGTTGAAAGATACCAGTTCCCTGTTTGAGAATTGTATTTTCTGCAAATCGATATAGTCTTCAATATGCTTGATTTCAAGAGATAACGGCACCCTGCCGGCATTCGTGTCATAAATCATATACCGCATGATGCCGGAGAGTTTGATCAATGTTTCGGATGCCTGATCGGCATTGGTTTTTATCAGGCTGTCGATATTGTTCAGCGTATTGAAGAGAAAATGCGGACTGATCTGGTTTTTAAGCAGCGCCAGTTCACTCTTAAGGTTTTCCTGCGTTCGCCTTTCATGGGTGATCCAGACTTCCATCTTTCTGAAAAGGAGGCCAAACGTGGCAAAGGGGATGGCAAAAAGGCCGGTCATGACCAGGAAATACGGGAACTCAAAACCAACCCGGATGGTCAGATATTTAAAGATTGTTGTAATAATAAATGGAAGGATAATAATCGTCAGTAATTTAAAGATCTGCCCTTTTAAATGGTGGGGTTTCAGCAGGAAATAGCAGGCGTAAAATATTCCCACGGGGAGGAGGATGTAAAGGTAGAAGTTGAAAATGATCCCGAACAGGTTGGAACCTGAAAGAAAGTAGGCACCCATATCCGGGGGCTCGGTTAAAAAACGGAAGCTGTCTGATAATAAAGACCAGAAGCTTACTTGATCTGTTCCCATCATATAGCTGAAGGTGCCAAATTCACGGGACCCAACGGAGATAACCCTAAAAATCGGGAAAATCATCCAGAAACCGGCATGCAATAAAATTTTCACTGAATTCTTCATGGTTGAAAATGATTAAAGTTAAACATGAAGCAAAATTCATCGGAAATATAAGGAATAAAAAATCCGTTTAACAAACGCGGCCTGTTTATTCATGAAATGACGGGATTTATGATTAAGGGCCGGAAGCGCCATTACACAGCAAAAACTTCTGATTCGCCGAAACGGGAAGCAATGGTTACGCGGGTGCCGTTGGCATGAGGAGCAAATAAATCCGTTACGATCTGCGGATGGTTATTTTGCCGGGAGAGGTGTGAAAGCACCAGAAGCTGCATGAACGGGGCGCGATAACTGTTAAAGAGCTCCAGCGCCTGCAGGTTTGAAAGGTGCCCATTGCCCCCGCGGATTCGTCTTTTCAAAAAGTACGGATAGCGGCCTTCTTCGAGCATCGTCTCATCGTAATTCGCTTCAAGGAAAGCTGCGTGACACCGGCTGAAGTGATGGATCAGCTGTTCGCATACCGAACCGATATCGGTAAAAATGCCCACTGTGATACCGCTTCCTGTCACGGTGAAGCTATGCGGATCGGCTGCATCGTGATGTTTTTGAAAGGCTTTAACGGTAAGGCTGCCGAAATGCAATTCCTCACCGGCGGAAAACGGCTGCAAAAGTTGCGGTTCAAGCCGGATCAGGCTGTTCCGGTGAGTGGCAGGAGTGATACAGACCGGGATCCTGTGCTTCCGGGAAAGCACCTCCACGCCCCTGGTATGGTCAGAATGTTCATGGGAGATAAAAATGGCCCTGACTTTTGTCAAGGACAGGCCCTGTCGTTTCAGCCGTTGTTCTGTCTCCCTGCACGAGATGCCCGCGTCGATAAGGACGGCATCATGGTCGTTGCCAACATAGTAGCAATTTCCATTGCTTCCGGAATTGAGCGATGAGAAGTAGAGTCGGGACATGGCTGCAAAGATCGTAAAAGTTGATGACCCCGGACAGGTTGATCAGGCGAAAGATCGATCAGCCGTTCAGCCGATATCCGATTTCATTTGATATTTAAAATGTAACATCGCCGGATCGTCTGATCGTGCTATCGCCTGATTCTTTTGTCCAACTGCCCAACTGCCCAACTGAAATTTCCTCTCTTTCTGGCCGGAATCTGGCGTGCTCTTTTTATGTTAATCTTCTTCTCTTTTTAGATTATTTTTGTATTTATCAAAATCATCTCAAATGAAAATTAGTTATATATATTGGAAGACGGCGAATTCTGGCTTGGATACCTTGAAGAATATCCTGATTACATGACACAGGGAACAACCATGGATGAACTTAAGGAAAACTTAAAGGATTTATTTAATGACCTTACATCAGGAAAAATTCCCTTTGTTAGAAAAAAAGGCCAGTTAGAAGTGGCATGAATCCCAGCCCGTGCCCCGGCACAATGAAATAAATGAAAATTTTGCCAGGCATATCATCAAAATGTTGTCAGGATCAAAATAGAATTTAAGCTCGCCCATTCACCTGTCCGGGATTTCGGATGGTGAAAACTGTTCTATTGTTCAATTGCTCAATTGTTATAATGCTATTTTTGACCGCCGACTGCCGACTGCTTGTATTTCTCCCATATATTTCCTACTTTTATCCCACCCATTTCATCCTTAACGATCTTCAAAATGATGTAAGATGAAAACCCTGAGAACCTCCTGGTTTATTTTACTCCTATCAGTTTTCTTCTCAACAGGATTGTATGGCCAGAACGAAGCCAATGTCTGGTACTTTAACAGTCAGTGCGGCCTTGATTTCAATTCTGGAGTGCCGATGGTGCTTGAGGACGGGCAGACGAGGTACGGTTTTGCAACTTCAACGATTTCGGATTCTCTGGGAAATTTTTATTTTGTTCCGATTATGGTTTCATTTATACAAAGAATGGCATCATGGATAATGGATCTGATATGCCGGCCACTCTTGACCATGGTCTGATAATCGTCAAGTGGCCCGGAAAGGAGGGATTATATTATTTATTCACTGCCGCAGATCAATGGTCAACTACTCCAGGACTTTATTACTCTTTGATTGATTTAAAAGCCAATGATGGGTTAGGATCGGTTGTTGAAAAAAATATTTATGTTGAAGCCGGCTGGGATGTTTCCTGCATGATAGCCGCAGTGAAAAAAGATGATTCAGAATATGTATGGATCCTGGTCAGAAAAAATGAACCACCGGCCTTTGCCGCATTTTTAATTGATGAGAACGGCTTAAATCTAAATCCTGTAGTTTCTGAGGTGCCGCTTGAGATACCCTATCCATATTGGAAATCAGAAACTGGTCAGATTAAAGTTTCACCTGATAAGAGTTTTTTGGTTGCAAAACATGTTGTTGAAATTGGATTTGAAATTTGCAGGTTTTCATCTATAACAGGTGCTGTGGAGTATATGTATTCACTCAGAGCCCCTAATGTAGGAGGGATATGGACAATGGAATTTTCTCCTGATTCAAAATATCTGTATCAATGCGTGAAGGAAGACGACCAGTATTTTGCAATTTATCAGTATGATATGCAATTTATCTCTGATTCGGTCCTGTTTAAAAACTCAGCTATTATGATCGGATCAGGGAATGCATCGGACTTGCAGATTGCCCGGGATGGAAAGATATATTGTTCAGCAAACTGGCAATTACCTGAAACAAATCAACACTTCATCAGTGTTATTCATAACCCCTGGATAAGAGGAGCAGGTTGTATGTTCGAAAATAATGCGATTTATTTAGGAACTCATAAAAACACGGACACTTTTCCGGATTTTTTAGTCGATTACCTCCTCCGCTTCGAATGGGAAGGCGAACAATGCCAGAACTATCCTATCCATTTCAAGCCTAATTTCATCCCAACTCCACAAACCATCCAATGGGATTTTGATGATGGTCCGGGAAGCAATTCATGGCAACTTTCCCCGACCTACA
>Ga0209717_1003032_pt1 | contig 15150 bp, 8 predicted proteins | sample AD_UKC048_MetaG_FD_184418 | JGI IMG/M metagenome (GOLD analysis project Ga0209717, IMG submission 184418) | Active sludge microbial communities of municipal wastewater-treating anaerobic digesters from USA - AD_UKC048_MetaG (SPAdes) (version 2) | ecosystem: Engineered > Bioreactor > Anaerobic >... | reverse complement strand
TGGTCAGAAGTGAAGACCGAAGCCACAAAAACGCCACTTCTCGCTTGGAAAGCACACGTTTAGGCAATTCCAACCGGATCAATGCATCTCAGCAAAACCGGGCGCAACCAAACGGCAGCAACAATATAGAGCGCGGCGACAGAAGATAATATTTGCCCTTTTATTTTTTTGGATTGGAAACACTGCTCGCGGTGTTTCCTTTTTTTATGCTCAGTCAAATTAGGGCGGTATGAAAAAATAACGTGGCAATTGTGTAATAATCTGTTTTATAGTGGTAAATTTGTGGACTTTTTTTATCATTTTATATGAGCGCTCAACATCACGGACTTCACAGTAAATTGACCCTTGGAGGTTTATTGGTAACGTTAGGGATTATTTACGGTGACATTGGGACTTCTCCGCTGTATGTAATGAAAGCCATCATCGGGTTACATACGATCAATGCCGATATCGTACTCGGTGGCATCTCCTGCATATTCTGGACCCTTACGCTGCAAACCACTATAAAATATGTATTGATTACGCTAAGTGCCGACAACCACGGTGAAGGCGGAATTTTTGCGCTGTACGCCCTAGTGAAGCGCACCAAAGTCAAATGGTTGATTATTCCGGCAATTATAGGCGGGAGCGCACTTTTGGCAGACGGAATCATTACACCACCCATCTCGGTTTCGTCGGCCGTAGAAGGAATCCGCAGTTTCTACCCAGATATCAATACTGTACCTATCGTCATCGGGATTTTATTTGCCCTGTTCTACATCCAGCAATTCGGGACCAAATTGGTCGGGAAGTTTTTCGCCCCGATGATGTTATTGTGGTTCGGAATGTTGGGCGTATTGGGTGTGCTGCAGATTATGGATCATCCAGACGTTTTTAGAGCGATTAATCCTTACTATGCTTATCACCTATTGACGATCCATCCGGAAGGATTTTACGTTTTGGGTTTTGTTTTTTTATGTACGACCGGAGCCGAAGCTTTGTATTCTGATATGGGACACTGCGGCCGGAAAAATATCCGTATCAGCTGGATTTTCGTCAAAACCACACTCGTGCTCAACTACTTTGGACAAGCCGCCTACCTCATCCAACACGAAGGCCAAACCCTTATGGAACTTGGCGACGGCAAAAATGGTAATCCGTTCTATCTCATTATGGCCGATTGGTTCCAACCCGCCGGAATCGTAATTGCAACGATCGCAGCGGTAATCGCTTCACAGGCATTAATCAGCGGTTCGTTTACCTTAATCAATGAGGCGATGCGTCTCAACTTCTGGCCAAAGGTAAAAATCAAATACCCGACAGAACTTAAGGGACAATTGTACATCCCATCCATCAATTGGCTGTTGCTTGCCGGTTGCATCATGGTGGTTTTGCACTTCGAGGAATCGAGCAATATGGAGGCGGCTTACGGATTGGCCATCGTGCTTTGTATGATCATGACCACAATGTTGCTTAATTATTACATGATTATGAAAAGGGTTTCGTGGTATTTCATCACGCCAATAATCCTGATTTACGTGGTGATTGAGTTTAGCTTCCTGATTGCAAACCTCAAGAAATTCACGCATGGCGGATATGTTACGCTGTTCATTGCCTGCGCGCTGATTGGTGTCATGGCAACCTGGTTCAAAGCGAAAAAGATCAGTAAGATGTACACCAAAATCGTAAAAATTGCCGACTACAAGAAAGTACTTGCCGAACTCAGCGTGGATTTGTCGATTCCAAAATACGCCACACACCTGGTATATATGACCAATGCCAACCGCGTTGACGAGATTGAGGAAAAGGTGATGTTTTCTATTTTACAGAAACGTCCCAAACGCGCAGACATTTATTGGTTTGTACACGTAAATATCCTCAGCGAACCCTACAAAACAGAATATAAGGTGACCGAAATCGTAAAAGACGATTTGTTTCGTATCGATTTCAACCTCGGTTTCCGCGAACCTACCAAAATCAACCTCATGTTCAAAGAAGTACTGCGTGACATGGTGAAAAAAGGAGAAGTTGACGTGACGAGCCGTTACGAGTCGCTATCCAAAAACAACATCATCGGCGACTTTAAATTTGTACTTTCAGAGAAATTCCTTTCTAACGACAGCGATATGCGTTGGGACGAGAAAATCATCATGAACACCTATTTCATGATCAAAAAACTGAGCTTGTCTGAAGAAAAAGCATTTGGTCTGGACAGCAGTTCGGTAAAAATCGAGAAGTTCCCACTGGTATTGCATCCGCCAGAAAAAATGTGCCTTACGCGAATCCAATAAATCATAAGCACTGTACAAAACGCAGTGCTTTTTTCTTGATTTATTTTAACATACACTTTTGCCTTTTTAATAGTACCTTTGCCCGCTTGCATTTAAAGAAATGAGATTACACAGAAACTTAGTTTACACCACAATCGACTCGCTCAACGCCATCTTTAACGAAGGCGAATATGCCGATAAAGTGGTGGCCAGGGCACTAAAAAAAGACAAACGCTGGGGCAGTTCAGACAGGAAATTCGTAGCCGAAACCATCTACGAGATTGTCCGTTGGAAACGACTTTACAGCGAAATAGCCGACGTCAAAGAACCTTTTGACCGCGACAATCTTTGGCGCCTTTTTGCCGTTTGGGCCGTTTTGCGAGGGTACCCGATTCCCGATTGGCGACAACTCGAAGGCACGCCCGAACGAAAAATCAAAGGCCGTTTTGACGAGCTTTCAAAAATCCGAGCCATCAAGGAATCGATTCCCGATTGGATGGATGAATTGGGCGTCAGGGAACTCGGTGAAAAACTATGGGCTACAGAAATCGCCGCGCAAAACCAACCGGCAAAAGTGATTTTGAGGGTCAATACGCTAAAGACTACCAAAGACAAACTCAGGGCTCTTTTAATGGACCTCAACATCGATACCGAGTATATTAAAGGCCAGGACGACGCATTGGTCTTAAAAGAACGCGCCAATGTTTTCCTCACCGACGCTTTCAAAGAAGGTTTTTTTGAAGTACAGGATGCCAGTTCGCAACTCGTGGCACCTTTCCTCGACGTAAAACCGGGCATGCGCGTTGTTGATGCTTGCGCCGGAGCCGGCGGAAAAACCTTGCACATCGCGTCATTAATGGAAAACAAAGGGCAATTGATTGCGATGGATCTTTACGAGAGTAAACTCAAACAATTGAAATTGCGCGCCAAACGAAACGGTGCGTTCAATATTGAATACCGCATTATAGACTCTACAAAAGTCATCAAGAAGTTGCATGAAAAAGCAGACCGTGTCCTGATCGACGCACCGTGTAGCGGTCTGGGCGTACTTAAGAGAAACCCCGATGCCAAATGGAAATTGCAACCAGAGTTCATAGACAATATCAAAAAAGTGCAAGCCGAAGTGTTGGACAATTATTCAAAAATGGTCAAGCCTGGCGGAAAACTCGTTTACGCAACCTGCTCGGTGTTACCTTCTGAAAATCAGGAACAAATTAAGCGTTTCCTGACCACCGACATGGGTAAAAACTTTACCTTTGTAAAAGAATCAAAGATATTGGCCAGCGAAAGCGGGTTCGACGGATTTTACATGGCATTATTAGAACGAAAAAATTAAATATTTTCCCAAATGAAAAAGAACTATACTTTATTATTACTTTTCACCTTTGCCTTGGCGTTCGCCCAACCACCAGCTGGCTATTACAATAGCGCGACTGGTACTGGCTACACGTTGAAAACCCAGTTGTACAACATCATCAATGACCACAATGACCGGGGTTACGCCGGATTGTACACTACCTATACCACATCAGACAAGGATTTCTTCTATGAAAAGAACGGAACCATGTTAGACATGTACACCGAAAATCCCACCGGCTCAGAGTGCGAGTTTACTTACGGCACCAATCAGGACGATGGTACTTTGGGCAACAACGAATGTGAGCGATACAACCGCGAACACTTAATCCCCCAAGCAGTATTTGGAGGATCTTCAGGCACTCCGATGTACTCCGATGCGCACTTTGTGGTTCCTTCAGACAAGCACGTCAACGGAGTTCGCGCTGATTTTCCTTTCGGAAGGGTTGGCAGCGCCACCTTTACGTCAATCAATGGTTCTAAACTCGGCCAAAACCTAAACTCAGGTTACTCTGCCGGATATAGCGGTGTTGTTTTTGAGCCTATCAATGAATTCAAAGGAGACATAGCCCGTATGTTGTTTTATTTCGCAACACGTTACCAGAACGTTGTTGCAGGTTATTCTTACCCAATGTTTAACGGTACTGGCAACCAGGTTTTCACCGATACTTTTAAAAACATACTGCTTACCTGGAATGCACAAGATCCTGTCAGTACAAGGGAAATAGCTAGAAACAACGCGATTTACGCACGCCAAAATAACAGGAATCCGTATATAGACAACAACAGTTACGTGACCAGCGTTTGGGGTGCACCGTTGGCCACTTCTGAATTTGACTCTTTTGCTGCTGTTTCGGTATATCCAAATCCATCAAATACTCGAAAAATAAATATCCTATCGCCGTTGGTGCTTGATGACATTCAACTCGTCGCCATTAACGGACAGCTCATATCCGAAATCAAAACCCCGGTAGCACAAGACAACATTTATACTTTAGAAAACCTGCCACAAGGCTTCTATTTTTTGAGGTTGTCGGCCAATGGACAAACCACTACAAAAAAGATTATTATAAACTAATTCTTACGAATTTATAAATTAAGAAACCTTTTTGCTTTGCAGGAAGGTTTTTTTGTTGGTAAACCGCAAAGGCTGTTGAAAGATAATGACTTACCGTATACGTACTTATGATTTATTGTCCTATTTTTGAAATAACAAAAATCGCTTTGTCGTTAACTGCCTGTTGTTAGAATTACTAGTCATCAATTGCCTCGAATCGGAAATGGACAACCTATAGTTTGTTATGAGAAAAATACTACTCTTCCTGTTGTTCCTCTCCTCGATAGTTTCGGCCCAAACGACAGCCGAGAAAATCAAAATTGCCGCTCATTCCAACGTAAAACACCTCAAGGCATTATCCAAGAAATACGAGGCCGATTTCCGCAAAAACAAAGAAACAGCAATACAATTATCCAAACGCTACCATTGGCAACCGAGCCTCACCGATGGGCTGACTTATTCAGAATTAATGGGTGTGACGCCAGACCTGCGCCCCATTTACTTCACGACTTATAACCAAGGTTCGGGCATCACCTCGCGTGCCAGCAAACTCTACCACAATGGCGGGTTGGGATTGGACATCGAGGGACAAAACATGACTTCTGGCCTATGGGATGCAGGTTCTGCACTTGCCAGCCACGAAATTTTCTCAGGTCGGTTGTCTATCATGGACGATTGCATCACCAACCGCTCACATTCTACACACGTGGCAGGAACAATCATAGGTACCAACCAGGTTCAGGGCGGGCAAGCAAGGGGAATGGCTTTCCGGTCTAACCTCCACTCCTACGATTGGGACAACGATCAAGCCGAAGTTGCCCTTGCAGCTGCCAACGGCCTATTGCTTTCCAATCACTCCTACGGCTATAACCCCAACGCGATACAGGATTACCAGTGGGGAAAATACGACAACAAATCTCAGGCATTCGACGAGATCATGTTCGATGCGCCTTATTACCAATTCGTTTGCGCGGCTGGTAACAGCAGAGGCAGTTTCAATCTCCCAAAAAACGGATTCGATCTCATCACAGGTCAGGCTTTGGCAAAAAATGCGATAACCGTAGGATCTGTTGAGGAACTACTCAATTATACCGGGCCAAATGATGTTGTAATGGCAAGCACCAGTAGTTGGGGACCCGCCGACGACGGACGTATCAAACCCGATATTGTCGCTAAAGGGGTCAACACCTTTTCTGCTACCAATGAGGCCGACAACAGTTACGCGTTGGCTTCGGGTACGTCGATGGCTTCGGCCAGTGTCGAAGGTACGCTACTCTTGCTGCAGCAATACAACAACCAACGTCATGGCATGTATTTGCGTGCTGCTACCCTGAAAGCATTGATGGTTCACACTGCCGACGAAGCCGGTCTCCATCCCGGACCCGACTACCGTTTTGGGTGGGGACTCATCAACGCAGAAAAGGCTGCCAATACGATCACCAACAAAGGCCTTCAATCGTATCTGTTAGAAAACACACTTTCCCAAAACGAGACCTTTTCATTGCCGGTGAATGCGATAGGCAACCAGCCACTCGTAGCCACTTTATGCTGGACCGACCCTAAAGGAGAATTGCATTCTTTCAATACCGACGACAACACACCCGATTTGGTCAACGATCTCGACCTTCGCATTACCCAAAATGAAGACGCTTTTTTCCCCTGGAAACTCAACGGTGACAATCCGGCTGCGGCTGCTACCAAAGGCGACAACGTCGTTGATAATATCGAAAAAAGTGAAATCGACGCTGCCTCTGGAAGCTACGTGATCACGGTGTCGCACAAAGGAAACCTCACGAGCGGACTGCAAAACTACTCGTTGGTAGTCTCTGGGATTATCCTCAAAAATTTCTGGTTCACTGCGGCCGAGCCTGCCAAAAGCATCTGCAATGACGCCGACGAAGTTTCGTACGCGCTCAATTTCAACCTCAAAGGCGATTTCAACGAACCCGTACTCTTTTCAACAGTCGGTCTGCCGCCGGGAATCACTGCCGATTTTAGCCCCGCCACGATGACAACTAACGGTACAGTCAACCTGACTTTAGAAAACCTGACGTCACTGGATCCGGGTGTTTATCCATTTTCAGTGAAAGGACAATCCGAGTCAGATGTATTCGAGACGACTTTGACCCTCAACGTCCTGACCGCAGATTTTACACCGGTCAGCCTGCAGCAACCCCTTGCCAATGCCGTGTTGGTAAACAATCCCGTTACGTTCCGGTGGCTTGCAGACAGCAACGCCCAAACCTACGACCTACAAGTAGCCAGCGATAGTGAATTTACGCAAATCGTCGCCTCGGCCAGTGCATTTCTAGAAAATACCTTTACCGCAACCCTTCAAAACGACACGACTTATTTCTGGAGGGTGCGCAGCAGCAACCAATGTGGACAAGGCGACTTTGGCCCGCCGCAGTCCTTTAGTACGACTTGTGTGCTGCCTACTAACTTAACTTTACATGCCATTGGGCAAACCTCGGCTACCATCGGATGGACAAGCAATTCTAATTCGTGGAGCTACATTATCGTTCCGCGCGATACGCCTCCGGGTGGCGCGGCAAATGCTACCACCACCAACCCGGTGACCATCCAGGATCTGCTTCCCAACACCTGTTACGATTTTTATTTTAAGAATACCTGTTCTTTTGGTAGCCCTGACTGGTCGGAGCCTTTTACATTCTGTACCGTGCCTGACTATTGTGGCGGCGATCATTTTTACGACAGCGGTGGTGTTTCGGGCGATTACCATTCGGGCGAGGATTCCACGACAGTCATTTATCCTGAGAATCCCGGAGACCGGGTACGCGCGGTTTTCAACAGCTTCCTGCTCGACGACTGCTGTGATTACCTGCTTGTGTTCAACGGCCCGAGCGAGACTTCGCCATTCCTGCTCCTGGCCAATGGCGACAACTCACCGGGAACCATCGTCTCCACGCATCCCACGGGCGCTCTTACCTTTGTGTTTCACTCCAGCAGTTCTCGCAATGAATTCGGTTGGGATGCCACAATTAGCTGCGAGCCATTACCCGCGTGTCCCAACGCACCCGCCAATCTACAATTGTGGGATGTGACCACTACGTCGGCTTTGATCCACTGGCAAGACGATTCGGATGCGGCCTCCTGGGAAATTGAAATTGTGCCACACAATGCGGTTCCAACGGGTAACGCCTCAAGTGTTGCCGCAACAAATCCTTTTAACGTTCTGGATTTAAACCAGAACAATTGCTACGATTTTTACGTGCGCTCAATATGTACAGCAGGAACCTCAAACTGGGCCGGGCCTTTTTCGTTCTGTACCAATGCCGATTACTGCGGCGGCGACCATTTTTACGATAGCGGCGGACCTACGGGCGATTACCAAAATTACGAGTACAAAACCACTGTAATCAGTCCCGAGAATCCAGGCGATCGAATCAAAGCAATATTCGAGGATTTTGACGTCCGCGACGACGATAGTTTTGTAATTTACAATGGCCCAGATGCCGATGCTCCTTTGTTATATGACAATGCCATAGATCACCATAACCCAGGTACCATTGCTTCTACCCATAGTTCAGGTGCGCTTACATTCGTGTTTTCATCTGATGGATTCCACCGCGATCACGGTTGGGATGCCCAAATTATCTGTGAACTTTTACCTCCTTGCGCCACCTACCCCGATCACATCCACGCAGAAAACATTACAATGTCTGGCGCCAAATTAGAATGGGACACCAATTGTAATCCCGTTTCCTGGGAGTATGAACTGGTCACCCAAGGCACTGCGCCTACTGGAGTCGGCATCGCTGTAGCAGATAACTATCAGGTATTTTCAGGGCTCAATTCCAATACCTGTTATGATTTTTACATCCGATCTATTTGTGCCTCGGGAAATTCGGTTTGGTCTGACGCTTATACGTTTTGCACCAAAGCCAACTATTGCGCCGGCGACCACTTTTACGATTCGGGCGGTTTGTTGGGCAACTACGACAACGATGCATTCGAGACCACTGTGATTTATCCCGACCAACCTGGCAACCGGGTCAAGGCCATTTTCAACAGTTTTGAGGTAGAAAGTTGCTGTGACCGCCTTAGGATTTACAATGGCCCAACCCGAAACCATCCACTGATTTACAACAGTTTTTCTGGTGTCGCTCCGGGAACTTTTGTATCTACACACAGTTCGGGTGCGCTCACATTTTTGTTTTCCTCAGGAATGACCAATACGGCAGCCGGTTGGGATGCTACGATTGTTTGTGAAGCATTGCCGCAGTGCGCCAATCCGCCGAGCGGAATTCATTTGCTCTCGGTATCGGCAGAATCGGCAAACATGGGTTGGGATGAAAATTCGGGTGCCACGTCATGGGAAGTCAAAATCGCACCGCGAAATGAAACCCCATCGCCATTTGGTACGGTTATCAACGAAAATTCTTATCAGTTCGCGGGATTGGAAACAAATAGCTGTTACGATTTTTACGTGCGCTCTGTTTGTGCCGAAGCCAATTCCTCCTGGACAAAATTCCAGTTCTGCACCGAACCCGACTATTGTAACGGGCAGCATTTCTACGACAGCGGTGGCCCAAATGACCATTATGGCAACAACCAGGACAAGGTTACTATAATTTACCCTGGCAATCCCAACCATCGCGTGCGCGCCATCTTCAATGTTTACGAACTGGAAAGTTGCTGCGATTACCTTAAGATTTACAATGGTCCAGACACGTCTTATCCTGTTTTATACGACAATGCCGCAGTATCTCCGGGATCGGTTGCTTCGACCGACATTTCGGGGGCGCTGACCTTTGAATTTCATTCTGACGACAGCACGCGCGAGGAAGGCTGGGATGCCACGATCATTTGTGAACCGCTACCCGATTGCCCGAATCCGCCAACTGCGATTACAGTCTCTGCAATCGGGCAAACCACCGCCACCCTAAATTGGATGGATAACGCCGATGCTACCGCTTGGAGAATTGAACTGGTGCCGCACGGTAACATGCCAACAGGAACCGGGACTACTGTACTCTCTACTACTTTTACTTATAACGAACTCCATTCGGCCAGTTGTTACGATTTTTACGTACAAGCCATTTGCAGCCTCGGAAATACCGGTTGGGCAGGACCATTTCAATTCTGTACCGATTCTAATTATTGCGGCGGTGACCATTTTTACGACTCGGGCGGCGCGAGCGCAAACTATAGCAATTCAGAAAATACCACGACGGTGATCTATCCCGACAACGCCGGTGAACAGGTGACCGCAACGTTCCTTAGCTATAACGTAGAAGGTTGTTGTGATGTGCTGCAAATCTATAACGGACCCGATACGAGTTATCCATTGCTATTCAATGGCGGGAACGCTTCGCCGGGACTGGTGACGTCTACTGATAGTTCGGGTGCATTGACATTTGTGTTTTTCTCGGATGCCAATTCGAACGCGAGCGGTTGGGATGCCCAAATCAATTGCACCAACCTGCACACCAATAGTCCGCAACCTTTCACTGTGCTGGAGTATTACCCGAATCCGGTTTCTAGGTTGTTGACGGTGAACGCACACGAAAAAGTAAGTCGTTATGCGGTTTTCAGTATCGATGGTAAATTGCTCCGAGAAGTAAAAATTGACGAAGTGAAATTCGAGATAGACCTGCAACAATTCCCGTCTGGCAGCTACTTCATCAAGCTAATCAATGAAAAATCCAAATCGCGGATCCTGCAAATCCTCAAACGATAAAACGAAAAAGTCCCGAAAGAATCCGGGACTTTTTTATGGTGTTTAATCTTAAGAAAATCCTTTACTAAGCAATTTTCTAGTCGTTCATCGAAATCAGGAACTCTTCATTGTTCCTGGTCTTCTTGAATCGGTCGTTGATAAAATCCATGGCTTCTACCGGGTTCATGTCTGACAGGTACTTGCGCATGATCCACATCCTCTGTAGTGTGCTTTCGTCAAGCAACAAATCGTCTCGACGCGTACTCGACGAAGTCAAGTCGATAGCTGGAAAAATGCGTTTGTTGGAGATTTTGCGGTCGAGCTGCAACTCCATGTTCCCGGTTCCTTTGAATTCCTCGAAAATCACTTCATCCATTTTAGATCCGGTATCGGTAAGTGCAGTGGCGATGATGGTTAGCGATCCGCCGTTCTCCACATTTCTCGCGGCACCAAAGAAACGCTTGGGCTTTTGCAGGGCGTTGGCATCCACACCTCCAGAAAGTACCTTCCCTGAAGCGGGCTGCACGGTATTGTACGCTCGTGCCAGACGTGTGATCGAATCGAGTAAAATAACCACATCATGACCACACTCTACCAAACGTTTGGATTTTTCAAGGACGATATTGGCAATCTTAACGTGTTCTTGTGGTTCTTTATCGAAAGTAGAAGCGATCACCTCACCGCGTACGCTGCGTTGCATGTCTGTAACTTCTTCGGGACGTTCATCAATCAAAAGGACAATCATGTACACTTCTGGATGGTTGGCCGCTATCGCGTTGGCAATATCTTTTAGCAGCATTGTCTTACCGGTTTTAGGCTGCGCTACGATCATGCCGCGCTGGCCTTTCCCGATAGGCGAAAACAAATCAATTATTCGGGTTGAAATAGAACTGCCTTTTTCTGCGAGTTTGAATTTCTCCGAAGGGAAAACCGGTGTCAAATATTCAAAAGAAACACGATCTCTCACTACCTGTGGGTCGTGACCGTTGATTTTTAAAACTTTAACCAATGGGAAGAACTTTTCGCCTTCCTTGGGCGGACGAACAACGCCTTTCACCGTATCTCCGGTCTTGAGGCCGAACAAACGGATTTGAGAAGTCGACAAATAAATGTCATCGGGCGATGCAAGGTAATGGTAGTCCGACGATCGTAAAAATCCATAACCGTCAGGCATCATTTCAAGAACGCCTTCACTTTCTATGATTCCGTCGAATTCATAATCGGCATCACGGAAATTTTGGGTTTGCTGTTTGTTTTTTTTGAAATTTTGGTTGCCGTTGCCGTTCCCATTGCCGTTTCCATTGGATCCGTTTGGTTGCCTGTTTTGTTGGCTGTCGTTTGCATTGGGATTTTGCGCTTTTTGAGACTGATTCTCCTCTGTCCTGTTGGGTTTTGCCCCTTGCCTGTTTTCTGAAGGCTCTTGTTGTTCCGACGGTGTAAAACCAACCGTAGTATCACCAGACGCAACGGCTTCGGGGTTATAACTTTGTTTTTTGGCGAGTTTCTTTTCGTAGTCGGCCCTCTTAAATTTACCTTTAGACGGTTTGGTTACAGCGACTTCGCCAACAGGTTCGGGCGTCTTTTCAGGCTGTGGCTCCTGTACCTTATCTATGGTAGAGAAAAGTGTTTCCTCTGCTGCAACTTGCGGCTTTTGCATTTTGCCTGCGGTGATACGCGTTCTTTTCTGCTTGGCTGGTAAATCGTTCTGGGATAATGCTGGTGCAGATTGTGGACTATCTTGACTGGTGGCTTGGTGGGCAAGGATTCTTGAAATGAGTTCCTCCTTTTTGACACCGTTAAATTTTATGGTTTTGGCCGATTTGGCAATTTCCTGAAGTGCAGGAAGTTTCATTTCTTTTAATGCAGAAATATCAAACATAGATGTTCAATGTGTTAATTGTGGATTTGGATACGATAAATAATGTGCAGGGTAATTTGATGCAATGGAACTCGTCGTAATGAAGTAGTTACGGATTGGTCATGCAATATTACGAATAAAAAGTTATCATACAATAGTATTTATAAAAAAGAAAATATATTTTTGTGCAGCAAAAGTGCCACCATGTTACAAAGAATCCAGACGGTTTACCTGATACTCGCAATGCTCGTCACCGGAGTATTACCGTTCGTTTTCCCGCTTTGGACCACGACCGATGGTAAGGAATTTTTCTTCATGCAAAGCCAACTGTACGCAACCTTTTTCGGACTCTGTACCTCATTGTCGCTTTTGGCTATTTTATTTTACAAAAAAAGACAGCATCAGTTTGTCATTGGCAGGCTGAACATCATATTAAATTTAATTTTATTAGGATTATTTGTATATCGTTCGCTAAACTTATCTGGAGAAACTGCGGTTTCTGAGAAGGGTATTGGGATGTTTCTACCGATTGTTTCTATCGTTTTTTTAGTTCTGGCCAACAAAGCCATCAAAAAGGATGAAGATCTCGTAAAATCTGTCGACCGATTGAGGTAAACCTATAAACTTAGTTTATTTAGTGCGAAGAAAAGCCTGGGCAAATGCTCGGGCTTTTTTTGTTGGGCGTTGCCGGGCCGAGCGTTAATAAAATGTCCTGTGGACATTTTTAGCAAACGAGCCAGAACGCGCGTTGGCCTAATTTCGCCCGGCCGCGCTTTGCGCTGCTATCTTTTGCGCTCGTTCCTCGCTGCAAAAGGATATCCGCTGCAATCGCTAACGCAGACACGCTTCGCTTTAGACACGCCCTGCGGGCTTTAGACACGCTGCGCTGTAGAAAAAACAGAAGGACAAATTAGAGTTACCATTATCGCCCCAATAATCTAAAGCCGCAGGCGTCTCTCTAGGCGCAGCCGTTTCCGTAGCGCGGAAATCTTTACCCAAAAAACTTTAACAAATGGCCTAGATTTTCTGCATGGCCAAATTCGAACAAATTGGTAGGGAAAACACGTGCCCCTTCCCTGAAGGTAATTTACGAATTCTACCATTACCGCAAAAGCAGAAATTATACAGCTAAAGTTAAAACTTCTTCCCTATCTCAATAACCTCCAAATCCCGGATTTTGTCTCCGTCAATCACAAACCTAAGCATCGTCCGCACCTGATGAAAACCGCTGATCCCGCAAGCGCCAGGATTCATGTGTAATAAATTCAGCTTTTTATCAAACATCACTTTCAAAATATGTGAATGTCCGCAAATGAACAACTTGGGCGGGTTGATGGCAATTTCCTGCCGAATCGCCTGATTGTATTTCCCGGGATATCCGCCAATATGCGTCATCCAGACATCGACGCCTTCGCAGAAAAATCGGTTGTGCAAAGGAAACTCCATTCGCGCCTTATCATCGTCGATATTGCCAAACACCGCACGCAACGGTTTGTGCTTTTTTAAAGTGTCGGTCACGTGTAAATCCCCTATATCACCGGCATGCCAAACCTCATCGGCTTGCTCCACGTATTTTAAAATCGAGTCATCGATATGGCTGTGGGTATCAGAAAGCAAGAGGATTTTTTTACTCACAATTTTATATTGTTTTTTGGTGTTCGTGAATCTTCGATTTCATTTTCCTAGAAGCTATTCCCGCTATACACTGCAATCTTTTATTGCCTAGGGCCATTTCGTGAAACAGAACATTATTTTCTAAGCAATAAACGGATTTCCGTTGCACACGAGCGCAGCGAACCGACCGAGCACAAAATTTAAAAATATCATTTTGTGAGGTAATCGGGACTAGGGACTCTGCGTAAAATTAAACATTCCGTTCCAATTCCCAGTTTCAAAACCTCAGAACCTTGCACCGTAGTACCTTTTACCTTAATACCATTTTCCTTAGCGCCTTAGTACCTTTTTCCTTAGCACCTTTTTCCTTAGCACCTTTTACCTCAGCACCTTAGCACCTTTTACCTCAGCACCTTAGTACCTTTTTCCTCAGCACCTTAGTACCTTTTTCCTCAGCACCTTAAATTAACATTTCCTTACCACCAACAATTGTTATCTTTGCGCTGCAAAACTGCACTTTAATTTCATGCGCTACTTCATTCGGTTTTCCTATAACGGCACCTCATATCACGGTTGGCAATTCCAGCCTAATGCCGTATCGGTACAAGAAACCTTGACCCAAGCGGTTTCGGTAATCCTCAATGAAACCGTAGAATTGATGGGCGCAGGCCGAACCGATACCGGCGTACACGCCCAACTCATGTACGCCCATTTCGACACTGAAAAGGAATTCAACGCGGCAACCCTCGTACACAAACTCAACTCTTACTTGCCCAAAGACATCGCCGTTTTTGACATCATTGGGGTCCACGATACCGCGCACGCACGTTTCGACGCCACCAGGCGTACCTACCAATACCACATCCACCATTTTAAGGATGTCTTTTTAAATGAACAAAGTTGGTATTACCCAACCGCGCTAGACCTCGACCTGATGAATCAGGCCGCGGCCGAATTGCTCAACCACACCGATTTTCAATGCTTCTCCAAGGTCAATACCGATGTGAACACCTTCAATTGTATAATCACCGAGGCTTTTTGGATACGCAACGGCAACCGATTCGTATTTACCATTTCGGCCGACCGTTTCCTGCGCAATATGGTACGCGCCATTGTGGGTACTTTGGTCAACGTAGGCCTTCGCAAAATTTCCATTGATGATTTTACCAACATCATCGCCAGCAAAGACCGTAGTGAAGCCGGATTTTCTGTACCCGCGCACGGTTTGTATTTGACCGACATCCGTTATCCATACCTCCAATCCTGATGATAGCGACCACAAACCATATCAACATCGCCAATTCTAAAATCGCGTTCTCGCAACTGATTTGTT
>Ga0209717_1003030_pt1 | contig 15155 bp, 12 predicted proteins | sample AD_UKC048_MetaG_FD_184418 | JGI IMG/M metagenome (GOLD analysis project Ga0209717, IMG submission 184418) | Active sludge microbial communities of municipal wastewater-treating anaerobic digesters from USA - AD_UKC048_MetaG (SPAdes) (version 2) | ecosystem: Engineered > Bioreactor > Anaerobic >... | reverse complement strand
CAAGATGATGATATTCAAAGAAGATTAAAGGCCGCAAAAACCGATTATGAAATGGGCTGGTACGTTACTTCAATTTATGATGCAGCATCTGCTAAAGCAGTAATCAATTCTAGAAAAGAAACAAATACAGAAATGTTTGATGAAAATTTATTTATCTCAAAATATAACTCAATGACTTTTTTAAGTTCCGAAGAAAATTTAAAAACAGAGAAAAATATTTGGTCAAAATTGTATTATGATCATGCAACACACTACTATAAAAGCTATAATTATTATAAGAATAAAAACACTACAAAAGCTCAAAGTAACATTAAAATCGCAATGTCAATTATTGGTCTTTCTGTTGAATTATATGATGTTGAAAACAAGATTTTAGATTATTATAATAAAGGAGAAATGGTAATAGAGGTTATAGATTCAGATAAAAAAGAAACAACAGAAAATAATACCATCACAAATGTAAATTCTTCCCAAGAAAAGGTTTATGTTTATAAGAATAACAACGACACAACCATTTTTTGGATAATTGCTATTGGTTTGTTTTTAATGATAATAGCAATTGTCATAGATAACGAAATTCGTAGGAATAGCAGACATCAGAAAATACAATCTTCTCTTTTAGAATTAGAAAAGAAGTTAAGTGAAGGACGCATAAGTAAATTCACTTATGAGGATATGAAAAAAAGCTATTTAAAAGAGCTAAAAGAAATAGAGCAAAGAAATGAAAATCCAAGACTTAAAAGATATCAACAGCCACAGGAAGTTGAAAAACCAAAAGTAAAATCTCGAAAGAAAATTACAAAGAAGAAAAGATAAAGTTATTTCTTTAATTTTAAATCCATAACAATCTGAACAATTGAAGGGGAGTAACTTCTTATAATTCTTTTACTCATTATTTCTAGGATAACCTTATTTTTCTTTGCAATTCCTTCAATCTCTTTTTCAGTCTCTGTGTAGGGGTCGTCTTTAGGCACAAACTTATATATGTGAATTATGCCCCCGTCTTTTGCAGAAAAGATTGCAGAATCCAAAAACAGTTCTGCAGATTTTGGTAAGGGCATAATCGTTCTATCAAAATAATCAGGATATTTCTCCGCCTCAATCTTTACGTCTCCAAGCACAGGTATTACTAAGCCTTCAACGTGGTTTAGTTTAATATTCTCTATCAAATACTTTACTGCTAAATCATTAAGTTCAATAGCCACAATTTCTTTAACTTCTTTGTTTTTTGCAATCGCAATCGCAAAAGGCCCGGCACCAGCAAAGAAAACTCCGATAGTTTCTTCATTCTCAACCAAAGAAACAATTCTTCTTCTTTCTTCTGAAAGCCTTGTAGAGCAAAAAACTTTTTCAACATCAATCTTAATTCTACAGCCATTTTCTTTAATTATTGTCTCTCTTGTGTCTACTCCAGACACCAATTCCATATCTTGTGTTCTGTAGATGCCTTTATGTTCTCCAATCTTATTAAGAACAGTTCTTGCATTTTTATGTAATTTTAGTAATGCTTTTCCAATTGCAGGATAATATGCTTTTAATTCCTTGTCAATTCCAATAATAATGATGTCTCCAACAATATCATAAGCGCTGTTTATTTGGGATACCATTTCAGGAGCGATGCCATCTTCAAGAAGTAGATCTTTAAAGCTTTTTTTAATGTTCTTTTGTTTCTCTAGCTCTTCGTCAACTTCAAATTCCTTAAGTTCCGACGTAATCTTAAGTACAGGTATAATTATATGTTCTTCAAGTCTTTTAATCTTATAGCTATTATCAAGATTATTTTCTTCTCTTAGTTTAGCAATTACTTCTTGTGCTTGTTTTTTTGCAATTTTTATGGTGTTCATTTTCATTTTCACAAAAAAATCAATAACTGGGTTTTATATATAATTTAAAATCTAAAATAATTTAAATGGAGCATATTTTAGAGTATTTTGTAGGGGGAGGATATAATCTAGTAAATACCACAGTCTATGCGGCAATAGTGTTTACGGGTTATTATCTATTTTACAAGGCAATCAAAAAATATGCTTCATTTGTAAAGATTGACAAGCACTTTCTTTGGGGAGTGCTTGTCTTTGTATTCTTTGGTTCTCTTCTTAGAATACTTGAGCAGAACTATACAGGCGTGTGGTTAATAAACTCTTCCAATTCCCCTTTAGAAATTGGTTTTTATTTTCACACGCCTGGTTGGCTTATTCTTCTCTCGTTTGTTTTTCTGGTTTCATTTTTGCTTTCAATAATTCTTTTTAAAGAAAAATATTACAGATTATTAATTCCAATTGGCTGTTGTCTAGCTTTTCCACTTTTAGTTTATGAATTATTTCACATCAAAAATCTTTTTGTTCTTCTAATAACTCTTTTGGCAATCACAATAATTTATTTAGTAATACAATTCTTTACAAAACTAAAAACTCTAGAAGACAAGTTAATAATCTTAAGCCAAATAACTGATTTTTCTGCAACCCTGTCAGGCATCTTTTTCTTTTCTAATCTTTTATATGAGCAGCACCCTGTTTCCAGAGCAGTAATTGGGTTTTCCCCCATCCTTTACCCCTTATTAAAACTATTTTTCGCATTTCTGTTTATATTTATAGTAAACAAAGCAATAAAGGACTCAGAAGAAAGAACTTACACAAAGCTTTTAATCATAGTTTTAGGATTTTTAACAGGCATTAGAGATCTTTTAACCATTAGTCTTTTAGTTGTTTAAGAAAAACTTTATAAATATAATCATATTATAATAATAATAATGAAAGTAAAATATAAATCCATTACCCCAATCATCACAACAATACTATTAGTGGTTGTTTCAGTAATAATGATAACTATAATTTTATCCTTTGGTAAAGATTTTACAAATAAGGGCTTAGATAAAACTAATACAATCAAAAGTTTATCAGTATCAGATGCTGAAGCGTTTGTTTATCCAAAAAGCTTTAATGACGGTATACTTCAAGTAAATTATCAGCCACCAAAAATAATCCAAGATGATATAATAATAACCAGTTATAAAATATTAGAGGTGCCAGAAATGGAACCGGTAATATTAACAACGCCATTTACATTTACAAATAATACAATCAATATTCTGTCTCTTGATTGTCTTTATGAATATAGTGTTGCCAGTTCTGAAATGACTATTCAGTTAATTACAGAAGATAATACATATATAAATATTAAGCAAAGAGATCCAAAAATGGTTTGTAGTTCTGGAGGCACAGGCACAATTGAAGATCCAATAATTATTTGTGATGCAGAAGATTTAAATGCAGTAAGAGATAATCTTGATTATAATTATGCTTTAGGAAAAGACATTGATCTAAAATGTTTTACAGACACAGAAGAAGGGTGGGCACCACTGGGCGATGATGAAATTTATTTTACTGGGAATCTTGATGGTGGGAATCATACGATAAGCAATCTATATATCAATAGATCAGAAACAAATTATTTGGGGTTATTTGGGTATATTAATAACGAAAATTCAATAATAAAAGATTTAGGATTGGAAGATGTTAATATTGTTTATACAGATGAAACAGATTATGTAGGTGGTTTAGTTGGTTATAATAATGATGGAGATATTTCAAATTGTTATTCTATCGGCTACGTTTCTGGCGGGAACTATACCGGTGGTTTAGTTGGTGCTAATGGTGCTGGAGATATTTCAAATAGTTATTTTGCGGGTTCTGTTTATGGGAGCGGTAACAATGTAGGTGGTTTAGTTGGTTATAATGGTGGAGATATTTCAAATTGTTATTCTACCGGCTACGTTTCTGGGGGGGACTCTACCGGTGGTTTAGTTGGCGGTAATAATGGAGATATTTTAAATAATCACTCTACGAGTAATGTTTTAGGGGCAAATAATGTAGGGGGATTGGTTGGGCATAATAACCCATATGATACCATAACAAATAGCTATTGTAGTGGAGATGTTAATGGTTTAAACTATGTTGGTTGTTTAGTAGGGTATGCTTATGAAGAGTTTTCACCAGATGAAAATAGCGTAGGTACTGGAGATTTTAATTGTACCGAGGCAGATTGCGAGCATGGTTGTCCTGTTGGATATTCTGCGATGTTACACTAACTAATTATTTTTTAATTTTATTTAAAACACAAGCAAATACTTTATAAACATTTTTGTCATAAAATATATATTATAAGAACATTCTCTCGTTCTTTTCCGAGTGTTTCTTTTGAAGAAAAACTCTGCCTCAGTAGCTCAGTGGTTGGAGCAATCGACTGTTAATCGATAGGTCGTAGGTTCAAATCCTACCTGGGGCGCATTTTAATTTACTCTTATAAAAAGAACTATTTTTCAAATAAAATTAGAAATAGAAAGGGTTTAAGCAACTATCATTTCTTTTTTTGGTTTTGGTGGAGTTGTTGTTTCGTCTAAAACTTTTTGCTTAACCATTGTTACTTCTTTCTTGCCTTCTGGAGTATAGATTGCTCCTTCATCAAGCTCAGCAATTACTTTAAATACAATTTTAACTTCGCCGTCTGCAGTTCCTTTAATCAGAACACCACTAACTGCGTGTATTTCGTCTCTTGCAATAGAAATGTGAAAGTCTCCCATATACTCTTTTTCCTTAATCTTTGTAAAGTCCCCAGAAACGCTTTTAATAGAACAAGGTTCAGCATATTCTCTTTGTCTTAAGGTTCCAGTTCTAGTTGTTGCAACTTTTACGGTTCTTAGCTTTCCGTTTGCAGAGATTAGGCTTGCTTTTTTAACATTATTTTGAATAAATGCGTTTTCTACACACTCAACTACTTCATCGCCATCATCTAAAACAACTTCAAGCATGGTATTGTTTGTTTCTGCAGTATCTGCAACTCTACTTTTTATCATATTATCACATCTCTTATTAATTTAATATATTATATATAATATATCTACAATTAGTTTATAAAGCTAATTATGTTCTTTTTTTCAATAACTCTAGAAATTATTTCTTTATATATTGGAGCATAAGGAATAATCTTGATTTTTGTTGAAAGCTTGCTTTTTGGAGAAGAAAAAACATAGATTTCCTTGATTATTGAATCATTTAATCTTTCAATTGCATTTTCGCTAAATAGCCCGTGTGTTGCAATTAAATAGATATTTTTTGCGCCTTTTAAAGCCAAGAAGTTAGCAAACCGAATTATTATTTCTCCAGAAGCAATTCTGTTTCCAACAATTAAAACATCTTTGTTGTTTACGGTCTTATTAATTTCAAAACCATTTTCATTATTCTCATCAATCTTGTTTACATAAACAAAGTCGCAGCTAATTACTTTAGAAATTTCTGTTGCTCTTTCTTTTAGTTCATAGTCTACAGTAGTTACTACCAGAGAAGGATTCTTCTTGAATTTTTCTTCTATTATTCCTGAGAATATTTTTTTAATATTGATATTATATACTGGTATTTTAAAAGCATTAACAAGCTGTGGCGAAAACATATCGAAAGTATATATTGAAGTTATACCTGATGTCTGAAACAATCTAACTAACAGATTAAAATTAATTTTATTAACTTGCTCGTCTGGTATTCTAGTGTATGGCAGATAAGGAAGTATTAAATGTATGCTTTTAGCGCCTAATTTTGTTAAAGAATCAGAAATAAAGAATATCTGCATAATCGAATCATTAACTGGCGGTATGATATTAAACAATAAAAGTATTTCTTTTTGCTGAACATGACTCTTAATATCTACAAGAGTTTCTGAATCATTAATCTTTTTAACATCCATATGCCCTAAAGGGATATTTGTTTCAGAAGCAATAACTGTGGCTAGAGACATGTCTTTATTTGTAGCAAATATTAAATAGTTTGTTTCCATATATCTATATTATTTTGTAATCCTTTTAAAATTATGTGTTTTTCGGGAAATTCACAAAAAAACAGATAATCGGGTTTTATAAATCTCAAAAACCAGAAAATCTATTAAATGTATCTAAAATTAAAGGATTCAAAAGAAAAGATAGAAACAGATTTTTTTAGTAATTGCTATCACAATTTTGATAAAAAAGATATAAATGTATTTAATTGTATAAACTGCACAGATGCCCCTTGTATTACTGCCTGTAAGCAAGGAGCAATAACAAGAACAGAAAACGGCATAGTGGTTATTAATTCAAAGATATGTAATAAATGTTTAGAATGTGTAAGTTCTTGTCCAAATAACGCTATTGTTGTAAAGAATGGGATTCCTAGAAAATGCGATCTGTGCGTTAATAATTCTTTTCTTATGCCTTGTTATTATGCAAATAAAGAAGCACTAGAATTTATTGATGACACATATATTAGTTCTCTTCAAGCAATTTTGGATAAATATTTAGGATATATAATTACAACCGAAAAATATCAGCGAGCCTTATCTTTAGATGGGAAAGTATTAGAAACCACAGACAACAAACAAAAATATATTCTAAGATATCAAAGGCTATCAAGAGAGGAAATAAAAGTAATTAATGATATTCTAGATTCTTATAAATTTAAAACACTTGAAGAAACAGCAAATGAGATTTCAGTAAGAAATGATTTGGAGGACGAGCTTGTTGATTATTGTTTAAAGAATAATATTGAGCTTGATTCTGATCAATATCAATACTTAATAGATATGGCCTACAATAATCTTTATGAGTTTGGGCCGCTTTCGCAACTTCTTTCTGATTTTAATCTTGAAGAAATAAGTATTACTGGTATAAACTTACCAGTATTTGTTTATCACAGACATTATGGTTGGCTTGAGACAAATCTAAAATATGTTTCAGAACAGAAAGTAAAGGACTTAATTAATAAGCTTGGCTGGTATTCAAACAAATATATCACTTTAAAAAATCCAATAATGGATGCAACCTTAAAAGACCATACGCGGTTAAATGCATTAATCTCGCCAATTACAGACAGCGTGTCTTTAACCATAAGAAAGTTTTCTGAAAAACCGTTTACAATTTATGATATTTTAAAGTTTAATACTATAACAAGAGACGCACTTTCTTTTCTTAAGCTTGTTTTCTTAACTGATGCAAATGTTTTTGTTGTTGGTAACACCGGCTCTGGCAAGACTACAACACTTAATGCCCTCCTTAATTTTATACCAATAGATCAAAGAATTGTAATTGTTGAAGAAGTGCATGAGATAAATATTTCACACCCTCATAAAGTACAGATCACAGTAAATAAAGAGCTTGGAATAACTATGGATAATCTAATAATAAACACATTAAGGATGAGGCCGGACAAAGTAGTTATTGGAGAAGTAAGAACAAGAGAAGAATCTTTTTCTTTAATTGATTCTCTGCTTTCAGGTCAAGCAAAAGGCACCTACACGACCTTTCACGCACAGTCTGCAAATGATGCGATTTTAAGGTTGCTGTCTTATGGCGTTTTAGAATCAGATATTGGTGCAATTGATTTGATTATTACACAAAGGCGATATAATGAATGTGCTAAAGAACAAGATCAAATTCAAACAAAAGATAAAAGAAAAGTTTTTGAAATTTCAGAAGTTGATTTTATAGATAATAAGATAAAAATAAACAAAATATTTGAATATGATTTTAAAGTACAAAAGCTTGTTTTCAAGAATTTTCCAAAAAAGCTTATGCATAAATTTCAAGTTTCTTTTAATATTTCTTCTACAAAAGAATTAAAAGAAAGAATAAGGCAAGAGGAGCAAGAGATCTTTTCTATGCCCAAAATAAAAAAGCAGGGAAAAGATGCTAAAAAATAAAATAATAATAGGTTATGTAATTTTGTTTATATCAATAACTGTAATTTATCTTTTACTTGGCCAGATGATAGACACAGAAATAGATTATTTGATATATTTTCAAGCAGGTTTCTTTATTTTATATTTTTCAACAATTTTTTTTATAAAAAAAATAAAAGCACAGGATAATAAAACAAAAATACTAAGAGAGCTGCCGTTCTTCCTTAATACCCTTGCAAGCGATATAGAAAAGAATGTACCATTAAAGCTGGCTTTAGAGAATATATCAAGGCAGAATTCTACAATAGGAAAAAAGATAAGACAGGCAATGAATTTAGTTGTTAAGAAAGGTTATAACCTAGAATCGGCCCTGAAAGAAAGCACAAAAGACAACAAAGAGTTACAGAAAGCAATATATCAAATAAATGACATTCTCTCAAGTGGCACAACAAATAAAGCAGAAACCTTTAGAATTCTTTCAAATAATTTTTCAGAACAGCAAAGTATTGCAATCAAAAATTATTCTACAAAATTGAATTTTATTTCTCTAGTTTTTGTAGTGGTTTCTGCAATTGTGCCTGCGTTGTTCTTGATGTTTTTTCTTGTGGGTAGTAATTTCTTTGAAATAAGCATTTCTAAAATTGGGGTTATCATGATAACGGTTGTATTTTTTCCAATAATTGACATGTTTATTTTAATGTTTATGAGATCAAATTTGGTGTAAATGATAAACACAAAAATAATTATTCAAGCAGGCCTAAGCTTAGTTTTTTTCTTAGTATTATTATTTACACTAAAAAGTATTTACTTGTGTTTGATTGTTGTTATTTCAGGAAATATAATTTATTACATATTAGAAGCAATATTAAAAAAATATTTTTTAAGCCAGAAAAGAAAAACTTTAGAGAATGCATTGATTGACGAAGTTTTGCTTTTAGCTAGTCAACCAAAAGCAAACGACTTAAAGCAGATTTTAGGTAAGCTTTCTGTTTCAAAGCACATAATAATAGAGCGAGAGTTTAAGCAAATACAAAGAAAAGTAGAAGCTGGCCACAATATTCGAGAATTATTTTTAGCGCTTTCAAAAAAATATAGTTCAGAGATACTTGATAGGTTTCTTGAGCTTTTATTAAATTCAGTAACCACAGGAACTGTCTCTGTAGCAGACTACAGAACATTTTCAAGTAATTTCTTAAAATCTAAACAGTTGATTGATGAAAGGGCTTCTGCCCTCTTGATGCAGAAATACACAATTATCTTTGCAGGCGGTTTAATAGTTCCAGGAATATTAGGAATAGTAATAAGTTTAGTAAAAAAATTAACCAGTAATCTTGACTTCTCGTTATTGCAAACCATTCAAGGAGAAGCAATTGCCAGTTCTGGTCTTTTTAATGTTTGTTATATTTGTTCTATCGTTTATATTATTGAGTATATAATTATTTCTTCTATATATTTAGGAATGCTTGAATCAGATTTAAAAAAATCAATAATCTATCTTTTGTTTATTTTGCCAATAGCTATTGGTATTTTCTTTATAAGCCCTACAATAATTTAAGTTTAAAATCTTATTGGTTCTTTATTTTATAAGAATAAACATGTTTGAAACACTTTTTTCGTATTTTCTAAATAACATAAACTATTTTTCTATATTTATACTTATGACTATTGAAAGCTCGTTTATCCCTTTTCCATCAGAAGTCATAATGATACCTGCGGGCTATCTTGTTGTTGTTGGAAAATTAAATATTTTTCTTGCAATATTTTTTGGAATGCTTGGCTCAATTGCAGGAGCAGTTATAAATTATGTTATTGGTAAATATCTCGGTAGAGAGATTATTCTTAAACACAAAAAGTTTCTTTTTATTAATGAAAAACATCTGCGCACTACAGAAAATTATTTTAAAAGAAATGGGGTAAAAACTACTTTTATCGGAAGACTAATACCCGTAGTTAGGCAATATATATCATTGCCCGCAGGTTTTGCGAATATGAATTTTGGAAAATTTGTATTATTTACGTCATTAGGTGCAGGAATCTGGGTTGCCTTTTTAACTATTTTAGGCTATTCTATTGGCCAATCGGCAGCACAAAGCATAGTGCACACATTAAATATCATACTAGTGTTTATTGTAGTTGTTGCAATTGGTGTATTTGTGTTCTATAAGATATCAAAAGCAAACAAACATTAATATATATAAACATTTTGTAGACTAAATATATTATATTTAATCGAATTTTAGCCCTAGTAGTCTATCGGTTAGGATGCAACCCTGTCGAGGTTGCGGGACGGGTCCGACTCCCGTCTAGGGCGTATCAGAGCTGGTTTCGGTCTCATTAAAAATCTCTGATTTTTTAGGACCCTAAAAAGTCTTTGACTTTTTTTGAAATTCGCACCCAACGGATTTCGTGCTTATGCACGATGAAACCTGATTTTAAATATATTTAAAAGATTATATATACTAAATAATAATTAGTTGATGACTATGATTACTGGACTTGCAATATTAGATAAAATGGTGTGGGGAAATACCATCTCTACATATTTTTTGTTTATTCTTTTTATAGTTGTAGGAATAATTTTTATTAAACTTACAGCAAAATCTTTTAATTATGTTTTTAAGAAGTTAGAAGACAAAATAAAGAAATACGAAATTCTATTTCATATTCTAAGACATCCAGAACCATTATTGTTTATTATCTTTGTTGCAATTTTAAGAAATTCAGCAAAAGTTTTCCATACAACAACCACTCTTGCGATAATTATTGAAAAATTGGCATTTACATTGTATGTATTATTTGCAGCGTGGTTCATAATTAAAGTATTAATAACAATTATAGAAAAATATCTAGGAAAATATGCTGGAGAAGTTGAACAAATAAAAAGATTTGATTATCTTAAACCTTTAATAAAAACGCTTGTTAAAATTTTTATTTTTGTTATTGCAATATTGCTTATTATTTCAAATCTGGGATATAATGTTAATGGATTAATTGCAGGTCTTGGAATTGGCGGTATTGCTATAGCTTTTGCCTCTAAAGAATTACTTGAAAACTTCTTTAGTGGTTTAATTATCTACACAGAAAGACCAATAAAAGTTGGAGACACCATAAAAGCAGATAGTGGTGATGTCGTTGGTACTGTGCAAGAGATTGGAATAAGAACTACAAAAATTAAAACATTTGATGGAACAATGCAGACAGTTCCAAATAGTAAACTTTCAGGAACATCATTAGAAAATATTACTGAAATGCCTGCCAGAAGAATTGTTGCAACATTATCTTTATCAAGCAAATCTTCAGTTGAGCAAGTTGAAAAGGCAAAGAAAATAATTGAGCAAGTAATACATAAAAAACAGAAGACAAAGGAAATAAACGAAGAATTCCATGTTTTTTTTGATAAGATTTCTCAAGTTTCTTTAGATATAAACTATATTTATTGGATAAATAGAGACATAGACTACTGGGAACAAATGGCAGTTAAAGACTTTGTTAATTTAGAAATAGTAAAAGAACTAAATAAAGCAAAAATTGAACTTGCTAATTTTAAAATATAAAAACATGTTATTATGGTAAACAATACTCCAGAAACCGAATTTGAAAATCCAAACGATTTTTATACAAATGTTGAAGCAAAAAGATACGATTCTAATTCTGGTATGAAAAAAACACAAACAGAATTAACAAGTATTGTTCTTAATCTATTTTTAGAAGAAACAAAAAATCATTCAAAAGATATTTCTGTTCTTGACATTGGTTGTGGCACTGGTTTTTCTTTAGAGTTTTTAAAAGCAAATGGCTATAAGAACTTGACTGGAATAGAACCAGCAAAAGAGATGTTAAAGATAGCCAAAGATAAAAAATTTAATTGCTATCTTGGCGGTTTTTTGGAATTCCCAAAAGAAATAACAAACCATAAATTTGATTTAATTATTTCTGTTTCTGCACTTCAATGGATATTAACTAACAAGCAGGATATGGAAATAAAAAATACAATTAAAATTTTAGGAAAAGACCTAAAATTATTGTTAAAAGAAAAAGGGCTTATTTTGATTCAGTATTATCCACCAAGAAAAGAAACACCAGAAATTCTAATATCTAGTTTTGAAAGAGCAGGCCTAAAAACAGAAGAATATCTTTATAATAAAGGCAACAAAAAGAAAGAAAAGCACATACTTATTCTTGAAAACAAACCATAAATTCTGTATTTTTTTGCCTTTATTAAAAGTAAGCTTTAAATACCTAATTATAATTATATACTATAGTTTAAAACAAATAATTAGGTGTAATTATGAAAAAAATAATATTTACAATTATGGCTTTAATTTTAGTTGCAGGACTTGTCTTTGCAGAAGATTACGTAACTCTTAAAACAGAGAATTATAATGTTAATATAGAATCTCCTTTATCTATGAATCTATTAAGCGACTATAAGGTTAATCCAGAATCAATAAAGATTAGAACAAACGAAAATGTAAGCATTATAGGCGGGCAATCTCTAATTTCAAGATATGATTTTACAAATAAACTTGATTATTCTGTAGTTGGAAGATATGAACTAGACACTGGAATAACAGACAAAGAGCAACTAAAGAAAATTGGAGTCTATGTTGCAGACGCTTTACCAGAGATTGATTGTGTTTCGAAATCAGGAGAGATATTAGTATACAATGGAAAAAGGATAAGCATTATCAATAATGAAGAAGAAGCAGACAAAGAACAACTATATTTGTGTTATATTCTAAAGACAACAGGCTATACTTTCGAATCAGGCAAATTAATATTAGATATGGAATTAGAACCAAAATCTAATGAAAAATATATTTTGTTTGTAACAACCCCTACACTTTCCTTAGAAAACTCAAATTTACAATTTCAAGATTCTATAAAGATAAAGGAAACTCAAGAATTACAAGAGATACCAGTAACAACAGCAAACACAGAAAATTCAGAAGACCTTAAAGACATAGATTCATATAATAAGCAAATAACCTATACCAAAGCAAATTCAAACTATAATACAGTTGATGTAGTAACTGGAGAAAAAACAACAAGCACAGCAGATAAAACACAAGAAAACTTATCAGAAAAGTCCAGCAGCTTAAAAAGCAAAGCAACAGCGTTACTTACATTTACCCCAAAAAATCTAATGATAATTGGTGCCGGTATTTTAGCAGTAATTGTTCTAGCATTAATAATGTATTCAAGAAAGAAGAAAGACCTTTCAGATATGCATTAAAATATAAAATTTATATTTAAACCATTTCTTTTTATATATTTATATTCTATAATAATATATTATATTTTAGAGTGATTATTAATGAGTACTTATAACTTCTTAGAAGCAGAAAAGAAATGGCAAGAGAAATGGGAGCAAGCAGGTATTGGTGCAGTTGAACCAATATCTGATAAACCAAAATACTTTATTATCTGGGCATACCTAACTGTTTCTGGATTTCATCATGTTGGACATATGAGGGGTTTTTCTTATGCTGATGCTATAGCAAGATACAAAAGAATGCAAGGCTTTAATGTGCTTCTTCCAGCAGGAGGACACGCTTCAGGAAACTCAGCAGTTGCTAAAGCTAAAAAGATAGCAGAGAAAGACAAAGAGACAATAGAGTATTACAAGGAAGCAGGACTAACTGACGCAGACATAAAAACAATATCAACTCCAGAAGGCTTTGTAAACTTCTTTTCTAAAAGATATGTTAAAGACTACAAAGACTTTGGGTTTATTGGAGATTGGCAAAGATTTACAGTAACAACAAATCCAGATTATAATAAATTTATAGAATGGCAATTTAAGAAACTAAAAGAACTTGGTCTTTTAATTCAAGCACCATATTATGCAACGGTTTGTGTTAACTGCGGGCCAGTAGCAGTTGATCCTTCAGAGATGGATCTTAGTAAAGGCGGGACTGCAGAAAAGAACGAGTATACAATTATCAAGCTTCAATTTGAGCAACCAAACCAATTTATTGTAGTAGCAACACTTAGACCCGAAACAATGTTTGGACAAACAAATGTTTGGCTTGATCCTAATGTTAATTATGTAAAGATTTCTGTTGGTAAAGAAATTTGGATTGCAAGCAAAGAATTTGCAGATAAACTTAAATTTCAGAAAGATGAAAACGCAGTAATTGTTGGACACGTTTCAGGAAAAGAACTACTTGGCAAATATTGTATGGCGCCCTATGTCAACAGAGAGATAATTATCCTTCCATCAAGATTCTGTGATCCAAATGTAGGAACCGGAATTGTTACTTCAGTTCCTTCAGATTCTCCAGCAGATTATATTGGCCTTTGTGATCTTAAAGCTTCAGAAGCAGAATGTAAAAAATATAATCTTGATTATAACAAGATAAAAGAAATAAAATTAATACCAATAATCAAATCAAAAGACTTTGGAGAGTTTGCAGCAAAGGAAATTTGTGAAAAATTTGGAATTAAGTCTCAAGACGATACAGAGAAACTAGAGCTTGCAAAAAAAGAAGTTTACAAAAAAGGATTTCACACAGGGGTTCTTCTAGACACTTGCGGAAGCTTTGCAGGAATGAAAGTAGAAGATGCAAAAAACAAGATGAAAGAAGACCTTATATCCAAAAATCAAGCAGACATTTTCTATGACTTGTCTGAAGAAGTAATCTGTAGATGTGGTGGAAAAGTTGTTATAAAGAAAGTTCCTGATCAATGGTTTATAGATTATTCAAATAAGCAATTAACAGAAAAAACAAAAAAACACATAGAGAAGATGACTCTTCTTCCAGAACAATTTCAACAAAACCTTCCTGGTATTCTTGACTGGTTTGGACCAAGAGCTTGTGCTAGACAAGGAAGATGGCTTGGTACAAAATTGCCATTTGATGAAAGTTATACAATTGAACCAATAGCGGACAGCACACTTTATCCAATCTATTATCTTGTAAGCAAATATGTTAATTCTGGGCAATTAAAAACAGAACAATTGACAGAAAAATTCTTTGATTATGTTTATCTAGGGAAAGGAAAAGCAGAAGATACAGGTATTTCAAAAGATTTGACAGAACAAATAAGAAAAGATGTAGAATATTGGTATCCTCTTGACATTAACCTTGGAGGAAAGGAACACCAGACAGTTCACTTTCCAGTTTTTTTGATGAATCATGTTGCAATACTTCCAGAGAAATATTATCCAAAAGGTATATTTGTTAACTGGTGGGTTGTTTCTAAAGTTGGAAAGATTTCAAAATCAAAAGGCGGAGTAAGAAGTCTAAGTGATGAGGCAAAAACATATTCAGTGGATGCCATGAGGCTCTTCTATGCAAACATTGCTAATCCTTTCGTAGATATCTCTTTTGAAAAAGAAGACTTAATCAACTATAAGCAAAGACTTGATAGGATTTATAATTTTGTAGAAGAGATTATTGAATACAAAGACAACAACAAAGACACAAGGCTTGATTCTTGGATAGAGT
>Ga0209717_1003023_pt1 | contig 15166 bp, 13 predicted proteins | sample AD_UKC048_MetaG_FD_184418 | JGI IMG/M metagenome (GOLD analysis project Ga0209717, IMG submission 184418) | Active sludge microbial communities of municipal wastewater-treating anaerobic digesters from USA - AD_UKC048_MetaG (SPAdes) (version 2) | ecosystem: Engineered > Bioreactor > Anaerobic >... | reverse complement strand
AACAGACCTGCTCGATTGTCATTTACCGGAAACATGTTGTTTCAGTAACAAATTTCAACGGCAACTGCAAGAAAAGGTTAAAAGAACAGGCTATGGGGCATGGGTGTCCTTCAGCCTTCAGCCTTCAGCCTTCGGTCTTCAGTCTTCAGCCTATCACCCTTTCCCGTGAAAAACAGTTGACAAGCTTTTTCGTAAATGCGATTTTCATCGCGCAAAAATAACGATTTCACCCTTAAGGAAAAGCATGCCGGAAAACCGGTTCAAAGAGGCCCTGCTCGATCCCTCCGAATTCCCGGTCACCTGGGAACTGGTGCCGGGCAGAGGCGCGAAAGAAGCGGCGCAGGAGAAATGCCTGGCGCAGGCGGAGCAGGCCGCCGGCGGGCATAAAGCTTGCGCGCTTACGCTCACGGACAATCCGGGCGGAACCCCGGCCATGTCCGCCGACTTCATGGGGGCCGAGATTCTCAAACTGGGCATCGAACCCCTTGTCCATTTTACCGGCAAGGACAAAAACCGCAACCAGTGTGAAAGCCAGCTTTACGCCCTGGACCGCGCGGGCGTCCGGAATCTCCTCGTCATGAGCGGCGACTACCCGGTGTCCGGCTTCCAGGGGAGGCCCGCGCCGGTCTTCGATCTGGATCCCGTTCACCTCCTGCAACTGATCACGAGCATGAACCGGGGGCTTACCTATCCCGGAATCAAAGGCGCCGTCACGCATCAGCCTGCTGATTTTTTCCCCGGCGCGGTTGTTTCCCCCTTCAAGGCGACTGAAGCCGAGCAGATGGGGCAATACGACAAGCTGAAAAAGAAAATCGCCGCCGGCGCGCAATTCATCGTTACGCAGTTGGGATACGACGCACGGAAATTCCATGAAGCGCTCCTCTTCATGAAGCAAAACTATCCGCAGATCCCCCTGGTGGGCAACATTTACATCCTTCCCTTCGGCGCGGCGAAAATGATGAACCGCAACGACCTGCCGGGCTCTGTCGTCACGGACCAACTGCTCGCGGACATCGACCGGGAGCGAAGCGACCCGGACAAAGGGGAAGGCGCGAGAATCCTTCGCGCCGCCAGGATGTACGCCATTCTGAAAGGAATGGGATACAGCGGCGTTCACATCGGCGGCCACAACATCCGCTACGAACAGGTGGAAGAGATTACCCGGCAGGGGGAAATGCTTGTGCCGAGCTGGACCGAACTGGTCCGGTATTTTCATTACCCCATCGACAACGGGTTTTACTTCTTTGAAGCAAATCCGGCAACCGGACTCAACCGGGACACCCCCGTCGACCGGCGCTCCCGGCCGTTGGAGACAAAAGTTGAATGCGCCTATGGTTTTTCCCGCTTTTTCCACCGGCTGATGTATGAACCCGGAAAAAACCTCTACGGCGCGATGAGAACTCTTTGCAAAACCGTGCAGGGCACGCGGATCGAGCCCTTCTTCCACAAACTGGAACATTTAACCAAGGTCGCCCTGTTTGACTGCCGCGACTGCGGCGATTGCGCCCTTCCCGACGTGGCCTACCTGTGTCCCATGTCGCAGTGCCCGAAAAACCAGCGCAACGGCCCCTGCGGCGGAAGCTTTCAGGGATGGTGCGAAGTATATCCCCAGCAAAGACCCTGCGTCTATGTCCGGGCCTACGCCCGGTTGAAAAAACACGGGGAGGAATCGCGCCTGGCCGGGGACATCGTGCCGCCCTGCAACTGGGACCTTTATCAAACCTCCTCCTGGATCAACTACTATCTGGGAAAGGATCACACCTCCGCAAAACAAGATGGCGCGGGATCGCCCGGGACCCCCTGATCGTCTTGCTCCCAGGAAAATGAAATTTAACCGTTGAAGATTATGAGGGGATAGTGTAGAAGCACCCGCGTGGGCGATTAGCTCAGATGGATAGAGCGCTGGCCTCCGAAGCCATAGGCCGAGAGTTCGAGTCTCTCATCGCCCACCAAGTCATCATCCAACATCATTCCATGAAGTGCAAAAATCCGCTGGAAACAGCGGGTTTTTTGTTTATCCCAAATTACGCAAGAAAGAATTATGTTTCGACAAGATCGTCATTGCAAGCGAAGCAATCTAAACCATTGATGATATGAAATTGCTTCGTCATTTCGCTCCTCGCAAAGATCGTAGTTTGGTAAATTACTTTTTTCCAATGTGTACAGCGGGATTCAATAGTCATCTATCTGCCTCCCGTTGTAAAGTTTTCTTCTTGCTGCCTGCGAAACTCATACCCCGGCTGGAGGCTAACGTAAAGATGGGCCGGCAAGAAGGCTGCAATCATTTTTCTTTTGCGTAATCTGGGTTTATTATAATTTCAAACGGATTTTATTATGGTGATTCCTAATCTCTTCATCCGATTAATTAACGTGGTGCGTTTCATTCCAAGAAGCGCTGATGCGCCATTTTGACCCCCGATTTTCCCATTGGTCATTGCAACGGCCTTTCGTATATGCTCTTTCTCCATTTCACGCATGGTTTGGGGGCTATTTTCAGCATCTGAAGTCGTTCTCAAAAGCCCTGGCGCAAAGAATCTGATCTTATCTCCGCCCATAACTACCGCGCGCTCCATCATATTTGCCAGCTCCCTAACATTTCCGGGCCAGGCGTAAGCTTTCATTTTATCCATTTCAGCATCAGGGATGTCCGGTTCAAGCCGTCTATATTGTGTACAGAAAAGCTTCAGAAAATGATATGCCAGCAATGGAATATCCTCTTTCCTCATTCGGAGTGGCTGGATATGGATGGGGAATATGTTTAATCGGAAAAAAAGATCGGCGCGAAATCGGCCCTGCGTAACTTCTTTAGATAAGATTTTGTTGGATGCGGCGAGCAATCGAAAGTCGGAGTGAAGGGTTGTAGTCCCGCCCACACGCTGATATTCCTTTTCCTGAAGAATACGCAATAATCTGCTCTGGGTAGGCAGCGGCAATTCAGAGATTTCGTCCAGAAAAATCGTGCCATGATTGGCCAGTTCAAAGCGTCCCTGCTTGGTCCTGATTGCTCCGGTGAATGCGCCTTTTTCATGGCCGAAAAGCTCACTGTCAATGAGAGTTTCTGGCAGCGCCGCGCAATTGACGCGGATAAAGGGGCCTTCAGCGCGAGGGCTGATGCGGTGAATGGCCCGGGCAACCAACTCCTTGCCGACACCTGTTTCGCCATGAATTAGCACTGTTGAGGGGGTTGGCGCCACTTTGCGTATCAACCCACGGAGATCATCTATAGCCTTGCTGGTCCCAATGATATTGTCAAATGGCACAGACTGTTCCAATTTATCGGAATCTTGACGATTTTCATTTCGCAGCTGGATTTGCAGCTTGGTGATTTTAAGGTAGGCGTGAACGCGGTCAATCAAGACGGCAATCTGAGAACCGAGAGCAGACAGCAGTTTTAGGCTGTCTTGGTCTAAATCAAACAATTGAAAGCGTCCATCCTGATACAGAACGCCCATTGACTGCCCATCAAGTATTAAAGGGACGGAAATGACGCGGCGAAAACCAGGAGCCAAAGATTCATCTAATTCACATTGAATGATCTCGCCAGTAGGACTTTCAGCAGCTTTTCGAACAATATCGATCATTTGATTGAAGGTGGCATCCGGGATGTCTTCAGGGATCAGATTCCTTGATGCGATCATATTTAACTCCTGTGATTCATAATCCTTGATAAAAATTGCGGCTCGTTCGGCGCCGGTTAGTCGTGATATAGAAGTGATGATTTTGGCGAAGAGTTGTTCCGAATCTTTTTTCCCACCCATGGTATTGCCCATCTCTATTACCAAGTTGAAAAGAGGGTCACTCTTCGCAAACGGCTCTGGAGAGATCAATTGTCTCATATCGTCGGGGAAAACATCTTTGGCAATGGGTTTCAAAAATTCCCAAGCTTTTCGACCTTGAACTTCGGCCTTCTTCCAATTGTTCGTTAGGATATAAAAACGGGCTAAAGCAATGCGGATCTTGGCCTTTTCCAGGTCGGCGCCGCTCTTTTCCACCATTTTCTTCAATTGGAGGAGCTCCCGAATTTTTACCTGCGGTGGGATGTTATCTTCCAACAGCTCAATTTGCAGCCGACGAATAGTCGCATAAACGACAGGATTGATTTGTTCCTTTTTCAGCTGATGTAAATAGTTGTTCACTGGGCCCAGTTCAACAGGCGACATATTCGTTTTCGTAAGCCTGTACCCGGCGTCAAAGACATGAGCATTGTTAAGAGTATGATACCAACTGGACTTGGGGATTTCCCAAAGCACTTTGAAATAGTCAGCGGCCTGATTAAAATGTCCTTTGATACAAGCGATATCCGACAAACCAATTCCTGCAATAACTTCTGCCATAGGAACGCTTTCCCGCCGGGCCAGCATCAACGCTTTTTTGAAATAAATTTGACTGTTTTCCAGTTGCCTGATTTCGAGAAGAATGATTCCCATAGTCGCCAGTGAATATGCAACCAGAGACCAGTCACTGTTTTTTTCCGCCTGGACATAAATGGAATGAGCAATACCAATGCCGCGATGAGGCATGCCCATTTGAGTGTAACATAAGGCGAGATGGAGGGAGGTCAGGAGCGAAAAATTGTCTTCCACAATGGAATCCAGTTCGCCCAAAGATTTTTCATAAGATTGAACGGCCTGATTTAGGTTACCCTTAATCCAGTGGGCAAAACCTTGGAGTTGAAGCGCCCTTCGGTACAAAACATCATCCTTAATGTGACGAGCCATTTCCCATCCCTTGTTAAAGTGATGGAAAGCTTCCGCATATTCAAATGACATCCAATAGTTCTGGCCGATCAATAATTGTAAAGAGGCTTGTGTTTTAAGGTCAGATAATCTTTCGGCCATATCCAGGGCCAGGGTAAGGAAGCGATAGACTGCCTTCAGATTGGGATGAAGCAAAGAAAGAGAGGCGCGGCGCTCTATCGTCCGTATCAAAACTTCGTAGGTTCCAATGTCCGGTTGTTCGCCCTTGTCCGAAAACTGACCAGCGATGAAATCAAGCAGGCGGTCATAAAGATTGATTGCCGAAGAGATGCGATGGTTTTTCTCCTCAAAAATGGCCGCCCGGCAAATGATTTCAATATCTGTTTTTTGAATTCCTGCAAGAAGACACTTTTGCGCAATGTTAAAACAATTCTCATCGCTTTCCGGTAGTTTTTCAATGAGCACATCAATTGCTTCTCTATAGTATCTCGACAATGTCTTTTCTTCGATTTGATGAAGGATCTCTTTTCGAGGACATTTCGGTGTCCATTCATAGCGTCCACTTCCATCGATTCTAGATACAATCCATTTTTGCTTTTCGAGAAAGACAATGGCGTCAACAAGTCGTGATGGAAGCCAGTCAGGCCTTCCCGAGAACCAGTCCACTGAAAAATATTCGTTAAAGGTGGCAAGTCTGCAAATAATGCTCCTTGCGTTATCGGACAGTTGTAACAATACTGCATTCTTTCTTGCCATTTTTTACCGCATCCAACGTTTAACGTTTAATCGATATGGGTGGGCAAGACGGTTCCTTTAATCCAACTTTTTAATTATAGCCATAGTCTCTGAAATTTTTGAAACAATACAGCACCTATCTGTGTCTGTCAAGCATTTTGTCCTAATAGAAACATATGTCCATATATGGACAACATCTAAATTCAAGAATAAAAACGATTATTCGCATCACATTAATATAACTGATAAATATCTTATCAAAATCAAATGGCACCATTATTGCTGAATGTGATTCAAGGTTATTAATGCAACAAGATGATGAGATTTTGGCCATTGCCGGTAAAACAGGTTTTCATTTTTACCTGTCTTGATCAAAGAGTTCTTACATTAGAAGAATGATCAAAAATAAAAAACGGCAGGAAGAGGAATTTATGAACCTAAAAGGTCAACTACATATTCACACAACTTTTTCTGACGGAAGCCTGACCATTCAGGAAGCAGCCAATGTCTATAACGATCTTCGTTTTGACTTCATTGTTATTAGCGACCATGATCACCTTTTAAAGCCTGGTTATCGGGACGCTATTGAAAGCGTCAAATCAAACATGCTTGTCTTCTTAGGCATTGAGCGCACAGTCCATACGCGATGGGGCTATGTGCATGTGAGTGAGATCGAAGGTGAAGAAGAAAAACTGTATATATTCAACCACCCGTTTGAATATGGATTAACCCTCAAGCAGTCAAAGGAATGCATTGAGGATGTGAAGAAAGCACATAAACTCGATGCTGTCGAAATATCACATCAGGGTTTTTATACTCCTGCTTTTGATAGTGTAACAATTCCTTATCCAAAAGTGGCGACCGATGACTCACACGCTCTATTGGGTTGTGGCCGGGCATGGATTGAAATGGATTGTGAAAAAAGAAAGGATCCTATCTTGAGGCAAATAAAGAAAGGAGAGTTCAAATGTCGTTTTGTCGGAGGCCAGTAAATTATTATGTTGCAAAATAATGTAAACAATTGAGCAGGAGGTGCGAAAAATGAAAAGAGTTGCCATCTGTGCAGCGGCTCAACACGAAATTAAATCCAACATTTGGCACAAGCGTTTTCAGGATATGTTGATGGATCTTCTCGAAGACGTGCAGGGGCAAACAGGTTTTACATTTGGCGATAACGGCGTGAAAAATGTCTTGACCTGTTCGGATGATTTTTTCGATGCCAGAACAATATCGGACAATGCAATCAACGATGTTGTCGGCGCGGGTAATTATCGCGGTGAACAGAAAATGGCACAGGAAGGGCTCAATGGAATCGGATATGCGATGGCTTGCATCTTGTCCGGGCATGATGATGTTATCTATTTCGCAGGGCACTGCAAGGAGTCATCCTCGGCAAGCAGAAATCAGATATCGAATATGGCTTATGATCCGTTTTACTGCCGTTGCCTTGGCCTGGACTATCTTAGCGCCGCAGGACTGCAGGCCAGGGCGTATATGGAAAAGGCAGCGGTTACGGAAGAACAGCTGGCCAAGGTGGTTGTGAGGGCGCGCCAATGGGCATCAAGAAATGAATATGCCAATGAAAAAACGCAACTTCATCCAGGCGATGTTATGTATTCTTCCGTTCTCTGCGATCCGATAAGAACGCTTCATGCTTATCCAGTGTCGGACGGCGCGGTGGCCTTGCTTCTTGCTTCCGAAGAAAAGGCCTATGAATATACGGATCAACCTATTTGGATCACAGGCTTTGGAAACTGTATGGATGGTTATGATTTAGGCACGCGCGATCTTGCAAGCAGTAACGCTTTGAAAAAAGCAGCTAATCAAGCTTACAAGATGGCCGGCATCAAGCAGCCGAAAAAATCGGTCAATCTAGTTGAAGTCATGGACTGTTATGCCTATCAGCAACCCATGTGGATAGAGGGGCTCGGCCTGTGTGACGAAAGGGAGGGGGGCCGTTTTATCGATGAATACGGTCCGGCTAAATATAACGTTAATCTTTCCGGCGGCATGCTGGCGGGGAGGCCTCTGATGATCGGTGGCCTATACGGAGCGGCAGAAGCTTTCCTTCAGCTTAAAGGCCAGGCCAATGAGCACCAGGCATCTGACGTCAATTGCGCTGTCATCCAGAGCACAACGGGGGGCGCGGGGCAGCACCAGACAGTTGTTGTGCTTGAAAGATAGGAGGTGACACGATGTCGCAAAAGAAAAATCGCAACGTGGGGATTGCCGGGATTGGAATGACGGAAATTTCCAGCCATAAGGAAAATCAAAATCAACCGGAGATGATCAACGAGGCGGTAAGAGCGGCCCTTGCCGACGCCGGGATCGCTTTGCGGGATATTGACTGCGTGATTCACGGAAACATGGAACTGTTCGAAATGGTGCATCAGCCCGACATGTGGCATGTGATCGGGACGGGCGCTTTAGAGAAGCCTTCATTTAGAATCACGACAGGAGGCACAACGGGCATGACGCTGATTGCCGCCGCAGACAACCTTGTGGCTTCCGGCATGTATGACATTGTCATGGCGATTGGTTTTAATAAGTTGCAGGAGGCGGGGAGCACGACGGGCGGCATCACAAACATGGCGGATGCTTTGTGGTATCGGCATTTGCAGACCGGCGCACTGACAAGCACTTCGGCTAATGTGACCATTGAGGAAATAGGAGAAGAAAGAGCAAGAAGGGCTGCCATGAAATATCGAATCATGATGGATAAACATGCATGTTTGAATGAGAGAGCACACAGAAGATTAGGGCTTGAGTATGACCAGATAGAGAACCTGATGAAAAACTCACCTCCGCTTATCGGAGAATTGAGACTTATTCATATGTGTTCACAGAGTGACGGAGCGTGCGCCATGATATTAGCTTCGGAGGAAAAGGCAAAAAAGATAAGTAAAAAACCCGTTTGGATCAGAGACCATATTGCGATTCACCGGGAAGAAACCGCATCCAACGCCTATTTCCCGATATTGAGCGAAAACTCTCACCGTGTCGCGGCCAGGAAACTCTTTGCCCGCAACGGCATTACCAATCCCATTGAGTATTTTGACGTCTTTGAAATGTATGACCCATCAGCCTGGTGGGGAATTGAATGGCTGCGCGATTTCCTTTTACTGGATGGGGATCAGGTCATCAAAATGGTGGAAGATGGAGAGTTTGATCTTGATGGCAAGCTGCCGGTCAATCCATCGGGCGGCGTTACCGCCAGTAATCCTATTAGCGCGACGGCTATGTTGAAACCTGCGGAAGTTGCTTTGCAGATGAGGGGAGACGCGGGGAGACATCAGCTTAAACGTGAAGTCAAACATGGGCTGGCTTCAGGATTTGGCGGAGTGATGTGGACGGAACTGATGATCCTTGAAAAAGACTTAGATTGGCAGGGGGATAACAATGGCTGAAAATATACAAAAAATAGCGGCCGAGGAATTAATTTCCATCCAAGTTATCAATTCTATTGACTACAGCTTCTCCACCGGACCGATCATGGGAAAATGGTTTCAGGGCCTTAAGGAGAAGAAATTTTATGCCACCAAATGTCCGTCCTGCGGTCGTACGATGACGCCGCCCAGGGGATGTTGCGCTTTATGTGTTGTGCGCTCCGAAGATTTTGTGGAAGTAGGCCCCAAAGGAACTGTTGTAAATTACGACATTGCCTACTACGCAAGCCCTGATCCCTTGACCGGGAAAGTTCGTAAAACGCCATACTCCGCACTTTTTGTCATGTTAGATGGATCTGCACGAGACATTTTTGCCCATGAGATTAAGGATGATGATATTCCTAAACTCAAGCGCGGAGTGAGAGTGAGACCCGTTTGGAATGAAGTAAGAACAGGGAGCATCCACGACTTACTCTACTTTGAAATTGATGGTTAAGGAGGATTGGGCCATGAAAACAGTCACAAATGAAATCAGCAAGGCGTGTTCGGTAATACCGGGAAAGATGGCGCTTCCCAATCAGTACTTTGCCGGAAGAGTGGGATCGAGGTTTATCATCTCCTTGCGGGATTCAAAGAAAATACTCGGCGTCAAATGTCCGAAATGCAAAACCGTTTATGTCCCACCCATGGAATGCTGTCAGAAGGACATGACCAAGATTGATGAGAATTGGGTTGAACTGGGGGATACGGGGGTTCTTGTTAACTATACGGTGGTGAATTACCGTGATGCTCATTTGCCGCGGAAAACACCGTATATCTTGGGAATGATTCAAATGGACGGCGCAGAAGCAACATTAGTCCATCTTGTGGAGGGTGTAGATCCGCAAAATGTGAAGATCGGCATGAGAGTCAAGGTCGTTTTTGCAGGCAAAACAACGAACACCATTCTGGATATCGATCATTTTGAACCCATTGAGGAGTAGGAAATTATCGTCAACATGGTCCAAAATAAAAGCTTGGTGTCCATCAAAAGCCGGAAAGGTTAAGGGCATGGATTTCAGAATATCCGAAGAGCATCTTGCAGTTGTGGATAGCATTGAAAAATTTGCCAGAAAAGAAATGCTCCCCTTGGCTCAAGCGCTCGATGAAAAGGGCGAGTTTTCAATGCCGTTATGGAGAAAGATGGGTGAATTAGGTTACACGGGTTTATTGGCTGGTGAAAAATACGGCGGCAGCAATCTTGGAGCGCTTGGCACGACCATGGCTCTGGAGGCTGCTGGAAGAGCTGGGGCCGATCAGGGCACTTTACTTTCATGGGCTGCGCACATGGTCATTTCGATGTTAAACATCGAGCACTGGGGCAACGACGAACAAAAACAAAAGTATCTTCCCAAAATGGCGTCCGGCGAATGGATTGGAGCAATGGCTTTAACCGAACCCAATGCCGGCAGTGACGCCAGTTCGGTAACAACTAGCGCGCGACTTCAGGGAAATAAATACATTCTCAACGGCACCAAGATGTTCATTACCAATGGACCCATCTGTGATGTCGTAGTCGTTATAGCGCGATCTGAAGCCGGCTCGAAAGGAGCGAGTGGAACGACCGCCTTTATCGTGGATAAGACCATGCCGGGATGGCATTCAAGTAAAAAACTGGACAAGATGGGTTTGCGGGCTTCACCAACGGGAGAACTTGTTTTCGATAATTGCGAAGTTCCGGTTGAGAACGTTTTAGGCGAAGTCGGCATGGGTATGAAGGGCGTGGCTTTCTCCGGAGTCAATTGGGAGCGTACAATCCTCGCTGGTCATTTCCTGGGGGGCATGGAATTCAATATAAATGAATGCATCAAGTATGCAAAGGGAAGAGTGCAATTTGGTCGTCCTATAGCCAGTTTTCAAACGATGCAACATAAAATTGTCGATATGGCTGCGGATATCGAGGCTCTCAAACTATTATTATACAGACAGGCATGGATGATCGATAACAATATGCCCTGTATAAAAGAGACTGCGTTAACTAAGTCCATAATGGGTGCAATGATGCTGCGAAATGCAGATGAAGCTATTCAGATATTTGGTGGTTATGGGTTGTGTAAAGAATACCCCGTTGAACGATTCTACCGTGATTGGAAGCTTGCAACCATCGGCGGAGGAACAGCTGAAGTTAACAGGGATATCGCAGCCCGGTTTTTGTTTAAATAAAAGATAAATGACCGTCTGTTTAAACAAGAGGCGGCCACCAGCAATGTGATGAATATTTAAACAGGCGCCGATTAGCGGCAGCTAGCGCCGTGAGAGCAAATGCTTTTAGGCCGGCGTTAGCGGCGGAAGGATTATACCATAAACGGCGACAATGGTTTCGATGGTTAAGGGGTTTATCCATAACCCGGTTACTGTGGCCCGTTACAAGCAAGACGGCAGGTGGTGACAATAGTCTCAAACGTTTAACAAACTCTTAAAGGAGGAACATGACATGACGAAGAGTTTAACACCGTATGAAGAAAATGTGGTACGACGAGTCGCCGTTGGAGATCTGCTCATCCGTACCGCGGCGCGCTACCCGCATATGAAAGCATTATGCTTTCGTGACCGGAACTATTCATTTGCTGAACTGAACACAGCCGTCAACCGATGTGCTTACGGACTGACAAAGATGGGAATCATGAAGGGAGACCGCTGCGCCATTTTATCCCATAATTGCGACCAGTTCGTCATTCTCTGGTGGGGCCTGATGAAAATCGGAGCAATCGTCGTCCCCCTCAATTTTATGCTGAAAAATGAAGAAGTCTCATACATCATCAATCATTCAGAGCCGGTGGCTTTTTTCGTGGAAGACAAGCTCATTCCAAACGTTCTCCCCATCAAGGATAAATTAAAGACCGTCCAGACCTTCGGATACATCAACCTGGCGGGCGATGCTTCAATGGAAGATTGGATGAACATTGAGGACCTTTGGAAAGATGAATATCCGGTTACAGAACCGGAAGCGCTAATTTATCCGGACGATCCGGCCCTTATCCTTTACACATCAGGCACTGAATCTGCGCCCAAGGGTGTCGTCAACACGCATCTTAACTTTTTCACTCTTGTTTTGAGCGCCGCCGTAGATCTACATTTCGTCAGAGGGGATGTGGCGATTGGCGGCATTCCACTGTATCATGTTGCCGCCATGTATCTCTTCATTGCCGGCATTGCCATCGGCGCCACAAACCTGATGGAATATGCTCCGGATCCCGCCGAAATCATAAAATTTACACAGCAAAACAAGGTGACGGTCTGGGTTTGGCCCCCGACATTATACATCAACTTGCCACTTTTGCCGAACTTCGACCAGCTTGATTTTTCATCGCTCAAAGTGTGCATCATTTTCGGATCTCTTTGCCCTCCGGCCATCATTGAACGGTGGAGAAAAAAACTGCCTTCAGCGCAGTTTTTGAATTACTACGGCCAGACGGAAATGAGTCCTCTCGGCGCCTGTTTACAGAATGAAGATTTTACCGCTCATCCGGACTCTATCGGACGTTCTCATCTCCCATTGGAGTTGAAGGTTTTCGACAGCATCCATAACAAAGAACTTCCGAGGGGTGAAGTCGGCGAACTGGTTGCCCGTGGTCCAGCCATCATGCTTGGTTACTACAAGGATAAAGAAAAGACCGCCACAGCTTTTCGGGGAGGTTGGCACCATACAGGGGATATTGTCCGAATGGATGAAGAAGGATTCATCTACTTTGTTGATCGGGCCAAGGATATCATCAAGACAGGCGGCGAAAATGTTTCATCGCAGGAAGTTGAAGCTTTTCTGTACAAACATCCAAAAGTAGCCGATGCGGCCGTGATCGGAATGCCTGATCCGGTCTGGTCGGAAGCAGTGACGGCGGTCATTGTTCCCAAACCGGGAGAAACCATTGACGAGAAAGAGATTATCAATTTCTGCAAGAGCAACATTGCAGCATACAAGGTCCCCAAGAATGTTTTCTTTGTGGAAGCGCTGCCACGCAACCCGAGCGGCAAGGTATTGAAAAACATCCTGCGGAAGGAATGTGAAAAAAGATTGCAGGAGAATTTTCAGGCCCATGGAGAGGGTGTTAAGTAAATTGTTTGTATCGAATCTCTCCCGGTCGAATCCCCCCGCCCATTGGGGCGAATGGAACGACTAATCTGGGGTGACGCCCCGCGCCTGCGGCGGAGCAGTTCATTATGCGCCAGATTTCTCTTCGACATAAATATGATGATTGTTTCAGGTTCATATTAAGAGAAAGGGAAACACCGCCGTGGAATAAATTTGCCTTGAAGATTGCAAACTGGGAAAGTTTTTGTTTCGCCAGGCAGGACATTTACAGAAACTGATATTGTTCTATTTTCAGCCTTTGCCGGTGATTGGCATCAATGTCCTGTACGCGTCCAAGCCCCCTTTTCAAGAGCGAATTGCTCACGGTTTTCTTGTTTTAGTCGTCGGCAGCGCACTGCTTTTCCGATGGGGGCAATATGTTGTTTTGCCTAAAAGCTTCATTGCTTTTGATGGAAGAGAGTCTGTCCGCTTTGCTTCTCCGGTACGGATAGGTGATACGATTCAATGCGAGGCTAGAGTTAAAAGCCTGTCGGAGAAAGATGAAAAACGGGGCATTATCGAATTGGAAAGTTTTGCCAAGAATCAAAAAGAAGAAATCGTATCCACTTATATCTCAAAAATCCTCGTGGCCCGCAGGGAATGAGCGGCCATCTGGGTTCTTCGGCATTGGTAATAAAATAAATATTGCGAGGTGAAAATTATGAGTAATAAACGTATTGTTAGCTGTGCAATAACCGGATCGATTCATGTTCCAACTATGTCGGAGTACCTGCCTATCACCCCGCAGCAGATTGCGCAAAATGCACTGGATGCAGCAGTCGCCGGAGCCGCAGTAGTTCATATTCACGCCCGTAATCCTGCCGATGGCATGCCGTCTTCAGACCTCAACCTCTTTCAGGAAATTATTGATCTCATTCGTGCAAAAAATAAAGATCTTATCATCTGCCTCACAACAGGCGGCGGAGCAGGAATGACAGTAGAGCAGCGATTGGCAGTGGTCCCGCGGTTTAAGCCGGAGCTGGCCTCCTGCAATTTAGGTTCAATAAATTGGGGCGTATTCGCAATCGCAGAAAAATACAAGGAGTTCAAGTATCCCTGGGAAGGCGCCATGATGAAAATGATCGAGGGATACATTTTTCAGAATACCTTTGCCGATCTGAAAACGATGCTTCCGGTTATGGCGGAAAACGGAACCAAGCCGGAGCTGGAAGTTTATGACATAGGGCATCTCTATAATCTGGCCTATCTCCTTCAAGCAGGCTTTATCAAGCCGCCGGTTTATTTGCAGTTTGTGACCGGAATCCTGGGGGGCATCGGTTCCACGCCTTATGATCTTCTCAACCTGCACACGACTGCCGAGCGGCTTTTTGGCGCTGGGAACTACCAATGGTCGGCATTTGGAGCGGGGCGGGCCGAGTTTCCAATCTGTACTCAAGCGTTGCTTCTGGGAGGCAATGTGCGAGTCGGCATGGAAGACAACCTGATGTTGAGCCGCAAGAAAAAAGCGAAGAGCAACGGGGAGTTGGTGGAGAAGATGGCGCGGATTATGCGGGAATTCGATTTGGAGCCGGCTTCACCGGATGAGGCGCGAGAGATTTTGGGATTAAAGAAACGATAGCGGCATTTTTAGTTAAACATGAGAGAGAAAATGTTTTAATAATTACGGGAAAACTTAAAGCAATGAAAACCCAATCGGTGCCGTCAACTTTTTCGTGTAAATTTTTCGCGGCTAGAACCGCTCATACTTCCGCTTGTACTTTTCATACTGCCGCTCGAGAGCCTCTCTGTCGCGAGCCGTCCCGTGCGCGGGAAGATAAACGAAACAGCCCGTCTTCAGCAGGTTTCCCCAACTTGCCACCATGAGCTTCTCATCCGCCGCGAACGGAGGAATCACCGAACCCCGGAAGACGCCGAACAGGGCATCGCCGACGATCGCAATTTCATTTTCGAGGATGACGCTGAGGGACCCGGGCGAATGGCCCGGCGTGGCAAGAAGATGTCCCTGAAACCCCAACGGGCTCAAATCATACCGGTCCGCGATCGTCAGATCGCCGTCAACGGGCCGGTACCGGAAGAACCGTGAAAGATACAGGTGGGACAACCGGTCGGAGATCCATCCGGTCAGCGGCAGCGTTCCGTGGATCACGGGATTTTCTCCCTTGCGCACGTAGTCCGCTTCCTTCTGGTGGACAATGATTTTCGTGTTGTAGCGCTCTTTGATCGCCGCCGCGTTTTCCGCGTGGTCGTAATGGGTGTGCGTCAGGACCAGGCCGGCCAGC
>Ga0209717_1003021_pt1 | contig 15173 bp, 9 predicted proteins | sample AD_UKC048_MetaG_FD_184418 | JGI IMG/M metagenome (GOLD analysis project Ga0209717, IMG submission 184418) | Active sludge microbial communities of municipal wastewater-treating anaerobic digesters from USA - AD_UKC048_MetaG (SPAdes) (version 2) | ecosystem: Engineered > Bioreactor > Anaerobic >... | reverse complement strand
CATCGCCGCTTCCGCATACTGCTGATACACCGGGTCGATGGTGGTATAAATTTTCAGTCCGTCCTTGTAAATATCGTATTTCGAGCCGTCAGGTCGGCGGCTTTCGGGTTCGTTGAGGATTTTGTAAAGGTCTTTTTTCAGTTCGGAGCAGAGGTAAGGCGCCTTGTCGTCGGTAAAATTCACTTTTTTGAAACGGCTCATATCGAGCGGCAGCACTTTGAGGCTGTCGAACTGCGCTTCGGTGAGCACCTCGTTGTTGCGCATTTGCGCCAGCACAATCCAGCGGCGGCGGATGGTGCGGTCGGGGAAACGGTTGGGGTTGAAATAGGATGGATTCTGTAGCATGCCTATCAGCACGGCTGCCTCCTGAACAGTGAGCGTTTCGGGTGTTTTACCAAAATACACTTCCGCAGCGGCGTGAATACCGTAGGCGTTGTTGATGAAGTTGAACTGGTTGAGATACATTGCGATGATCTCCTCTTTGGTATAGGAACGTTCCAGTTTGACGGCTGTGATCCACTCGCGCAATTTCATGTAAACGAGTTTGAACGTCTTTTCGATCTTGTTCATCCCCTTGAAATCGCGGTCGGAATACAGCATTTTTGCCAGCTGCTGGGTGATGGTAGAACCACCGCCCGAACTTTGATCGGCCATCAGTACCGTACGGAACACCACCCTGCCCACAGCGCGGGCATCGATGCCGCAGTGGTTCCGAAACCGCACGTCTTCCGTGGAAATCAGTGCATTGACGAGGTGCGGGCTCAAGTCCTCATAAGCCACAGGCACCCGGTTTTCGATAAAATAGCGACCCAAAACGGTGTTATCACCTGCCAACACCTCGCTGGCAACTGCCGAAGCGGGATCTTCCAGTTCGCGGAAAGAAGGAATGGCCGTGAAATTCATCGCCACAAAAAGAATGGCTACTCCGATCATGCCGCCGATGAGCAATCGCCAGGTCCAGCGCACGATCTTTTCGTACAGGGGAGTGCGTTTTTCCTGAAGCGCGGCTTTGATGGAAATGAGACGCTGTGGTTCTGACATTTTTGGTTATTTGTTATTGGTTATTAGTTATCAGGGTGGTTACGAGGCATTTGCACATTTTACCGGCCTGGCTGCCGGGATGTATTACATGGGACAAAGGTAGTATTTCCAACAAAATATATTTAACTCCGTAAAACCATAAAACATTGTTGTTTTGCCACATATTTCCGGCCGCTTTTTCGGCTTGTTGAGTACAAAACCAGCGCCCAGTTGGATTTGAGCGAAAATTCGGAATAACTCATGTCTCGACATCCAATGCCCAAGTTCTACCGCACTAATAACCAATAACCAACAACTAATAACCAATAACCCATGCCCCCCTGGCTCCTCTTTTCCATCCTCCTCGCCCTCGCCTATGCCGCGCTTATGCTGGTGTACCTGTATGGATGGCGAAAAACGCCGGTCTGGAAAACGCCTGCGGAATGGCAGCTGCAAACGACCGTCACCGTGCTCATTCCGGCCAGAAACGAAGCAACGCAGATTACGGATTGCCTGGATTCCATTTTGTCCGGATCTTACCCTTCTCATTTGCTGGAAATCATCGTGCCCGACGATTTTTCGGAAGATGGAACCGCAGAAGTAGTGGAGAACTATGCACGATTATACACCGGTACGGCTTCCTTACATGTATTGCGTTTGTCGTCGGTGTTGCCCGCAGCCGCTTCCGAACGTGCCAATAAAAAACATGCCATCGAACTGGGCGTTTCGCGGGCGCAGGGAGACATCATCGTCACCACGGACGCCGATTGTATGGTTGGAAAAAACTGGCTGAGGACCATCGTTTCCCGCCTGAATGCCCCGGACGAACCCTTGCTGCTCACCGGTCCTGTGGCGTTTCACCGCGAACAAAATCTGCTCCAGCGCTTTCAGTCGCTCGATTTTCTGGGGCTGATGGGCATTACCGGCGCCGGTATCCAACTCGGGTTTCAGCGCATGGGCAACGGCGCCAACCTGGCTTATTATCGCCACGCATTTCAGGCGGTGAACGGCTACGAAGGCAACCGAGACACCGCTTCCGGCGACGATATGTTCCTGATCCAGAAACTGGCGGCGCGGTTTCCGGGGCGGATCGTTTTTTTGAAAAATACGGAAGCCGTGGTTCGTACGGAAGCCAAACCCGACTGGCGGTCGTTCGTGCAGCAACGCCTGCGCTGGGGCACTAAAAACGCCGGATTGCCGGAATGGCCCGTGCGGTTGAGCCTGCTGGCCGTTTTCCTGTTTTGCTGGAGTATCTGGATAAATCTGGGTTTGATGTCGCTGTTTGACGAAAGCAAAAATGTCCTGCAAACTCTTGTTTTTCAATTATTTATAAAAACCGTTTTCGACTGGTTGCTCCTGCGGGAAATGTGCCGTTTTTTTGGGCGTACGGACTTGTTGCGGTGGTTTGTTCCCGCTTTCGTACTGCACACCTTGTACATACCGCTGGTCGGCACAGGCAGCCTGTTTTACAAAAAATATGAATGGAAAGGGCGCGCCGGTCAGCGCTAAAGCGTGTTTGGTTTATTGTTTGTAGTGTTTCGTAAAGGACTAAAAATCACATCCTAAACACTCAACACAAAAAGCACGTATGCTCGCGCTAAGCGCCGCGAACCGCCACCAGCGCGTAGTAACTGAAAATACGTTCTTTCTTCAACAATTCCCGCCGCACGATCCGTAAACCGCGCCGCGTCAGCATGGCTTCATATTCAGGCAGGTCGTACTGGTGCGGGTGCAGGATATCGCCGGGAAAAGCGCGGAAAATCCGTTTCAGCCAGCCGTAATTGTGCGCATCGACGGTCAGCACCAAACTGCCGCCGGGACAGGTGCACGCAACGAGCCGGTCGAAACACACTTCCAGATCGGCCACATGATTGATCGCATTGAGGCAAAAAACGAGGTCATAGGGTTGTTCCGGCTCAAACAGTTCGAGCGGCTGACAAAAAAACCGCACCGTAGGATAATCTGTACGCTGGAAATGCGGCAATTCGCGTTCGTACCGTTCCAGCAAGGGGTCCAGCGCATCCGTTTTGCTGCCTTCCAGCACGGTAAAAATCCCGGCCGGACCGCAGCCGGCGTCCAGTGCGCTGGCGTTTTCAGGCACCGGCAATTCCAGCCGGTCCAGCAGGCCGCGCCAGTAGTTTTTTTTCCAGTTCAGGTAGTCGTTTTTCTCTTTTCCGGAAAGGTAATGTTGCCACCAGCGGATTTCGAAAAATTGGGCAATTTGCCAGCGCAGTTGCATTCGTGTAAGTGTTAACATTGAAGCAGGCAAAGAAAATTTCATTACCTTCGGGTTCTGAAAAATTAATCATCCACACTTTACCTTAATCAAGTAACTGATTTCTGTGGTCATGAAACGTTCTCTTTCTTCCCTGTTTATTCTTTTGCTCATATACTCCAGCGAATTCGCCTGGGCGCAAAACGATGTGCAGGTGCTGGGAGATGCGGTACTGACACCGGCAGACATTGCCGACGGCGCGTCGGTGCTGTACATGATCCGTTTTCAGAACATGGGCGAAGATACAGCCTATCAGGTGGTAATTTACGATACGCTCGATTCCCGGCTCGACCCCTCCACCCTCAATATGGTAAGTGCGAGCCACGGATACGCCTTCCTGAACGACGGCAACAACAACCTGCGCTGGTATTTTGAAGAGATCAATCTTCCTACCCGCTCCGTCGATCCTGCACATTCCTTCGGCTTTATCATGTTCAGCGTACGCCCGTTACCATTTATTGAATCGGGCCAGGTGATCAGAAACAGGGCCTGTATATCTTTCGACCCCTCGGAACACGTGTGTACCAACGAAGCGGCGGTCTGGATCGATGCAGGTGCAGCCAGCACGGCCGATCCGGTCAGTACGGAAACTGAATACGTGGTTGTTCCCAATCCAAATTACGGAGAATTTATTGTGCAGCCTACATCCGGCAAAGCCGCCGCTGCGGAATGGTGGATCAGCGATGTCACCGGAAAAATCATCTGGGACGGCTCATCCACCGACATGGCGTCTGTCAACCAGCAAGTGCAACTCGAACGCCCTTCACCGGGCTTGTATCTGCTCTGGATCAAATCGGAAGGGCGGCTGCAGGTAAAGCAGTTCGCTATCATACGTTAGAAAGTGAGAGGGTGAGAAAGTGAGAGAAAGTGAGAGTCCGTAGCGTACACCGCTTCGCTCCAGTCAAATTGATTTTGGAGCGAAGCGGTGTACGCTACGGACTCTCACTTTCTCTCACCCTCTCACACTCTCACTTTTCTTCTTTAAAGGGATGCCTCGGCACCCACTCCTCCACCGGCTTCAAATAATCCAGGATTGTACCGGTAAAATTATTGACAAATGAATTCTGGTGTCGTACGTAACACAACAGGTCGTGCGGTACGGCGCCGATAGAACTTTTAATTTCCAGGGCAGTCCGGGCAAAAACGATCGTTTTGCAACCGCACTGGAAACCGATGCGCACCATATCGTAGAGGCAGTTCAGGTAAAGTTGCAGGTCGTGGTTGAGGTGTTTGTCGTAGCCTATAAAATGGGCTTCCATTTCCGCTCCGTTACAAATGGTGGTATAAAACGCAAGCAGGGTATCTCCCTGGTAATAACCGTGCATTTGAAAAGCATGGCCGAAGTCGCGTTTCAGGGCAAGCAGGTAGTACTCGTTCAGGTCGACCATGTTGAAGCCGGCATTTTTGGCCACTTCCTTGTACAGGGCGTAAATACGCGGCAATTCGCGCTGGATATCGACGAGCGACATTTCCCTTTTTTCCACCCCTTCCATTTTTTTGATGGCGCGTTTGGCACGGGTGCGGTACTTCGTCGACATGGCGGCCAGGTACGCATCGAAATCGGGGAAGGGCAATTCCAGTACCATATTGGGCTGGATACAGAATTCGACAAAACCTTTTCCGGTAAGGGATTCGCCGTGCACGCGGTGTTCGGGCGCAATATCCTTGACCAGAATAACGGGCATTTTGACACCTTCGTTGCTCATGATTTCCACCACCTCGTTGAGGGCCTTTTCCAGGATTTCAGCAGCCGGCGTTTCGCCAATTTTCTGATAATCAAAGTAATAGCCGTGCTCGCCGGTCAGCAGCATATTGCCGCAAATGAGGATATCGGCAGCCGTTTTGCCGGCCACCCAGCGTTTGAACCATTGTGCCAGCCCATGGAAAAAGCAGGGTTCTTTTGCCGAAACATTCAGGTCGTTGATATTGTCGTCGCCTTTGAAAAACTTGATCTGACAAACGGCAACGCCGACGGGTTCTTCCTGCCGGTAAAACACCAGATATCCGAAACGCATACCTTCCGGCGGATTGCTTTCCACGATATTCAGGTAAGGCCGTTGCAAAAAAAGATCGTGCGCAGGGGCGGCAAGATCCCAGTCGTTACCCGCTGCATCGATAGAGCGAAAATAACTGTACCGTAAGGTATCAGGAGCGGCCACAGCCGGGTAGGAAGAAGTAGAAACAGTAGCGCACATGGATATGGGTCTTTACGATGCGGCAAAGAAAACGCAAGAGATTGGAAATGGTTGTTTTCAAGTTGTCATTTGCCATTTTTTAACCTCTTCCAATGCGGCCGTTTCGTCGGCCCAGCCCATCAGTGTCATCGTTCCCAGCCCATCGTAGTAGGTAAAAAACATTTCAAAAATATGCCGGATCGCGCTGTAGTCGCGCTGAAAACCGGCCCAGTCCGTCGCGCGGATAATCCGCTTCGAAACGTCGACGGGAATAGCCAGCACTTTGTTATCCAGTTCGCCGAGGTCCTTGAGCAGCAACAGTCCGATCGGCTGCACCGCCACCACACTTCCGGTTGGAATATGCTCTGCCAGCACCAGCACGTCGAGTGGATCGCCGTCGCCGCCGCGCTCTTTATTCATCTTCGTGGAAGGAATAAATCCGTAATTCACCGGGTATGACATAAAATCCACCCGCCGGGGTTGGCCGTTTCGGATATCGGGCTGAAATTCCAGCAACGTCTTGTTGTATTCGTATTTGGTGTTGGTACCCGCCGGAATTTCAATGACGGCTTGTAAATAACCTTCGGGGGAAAAGGAAGGCAGGGCGAGGTGGTCCATTTGGAATGATGAATGATGAATGATGAATGATGAATGATGAATGATGAATGATGAATGATGAATGATGAATGATGAATGATGAATGATGAATGGGAGCACAAGGTAAAAAATCGGGAATAATTATACTTTCACACTTCGAGACTATGAATTTTTTATTGGCCAAAATTTAGAATGAGCCGGTGATTCTTCATCGTTCATCATTCATCGTTCATCATTCATCATTCATCATTCATCGTTCAAAAATGTTCTCCCTCTCCTGTCGCGGCCGCCTGCTCGATCTTTCCCATCCCGTCGTCATGGGCATTCTGAATGTCACGCCCGATTCGTTTTACGACGGCGGGCGATACACCGAATCCGATGCATGGTTGCAACAGGCTGAAAAAATGCTGTCCGAAGGAGCCGCTATGCTGGATATCGGCGGCGCATCTTCCCGGCCCGGCGCTATAGATGTAGAAGAAAAAGAAGAAATCCGCCGCGTGACCTCCGCCATTGGCACCATCTTAAATCGTTTTCCCGAAACGCTCATTTCCGTCGATACCTGGCGCGCTTCGGTGGCCAAAGCCGCCGTGAATACCGGCGCGGTGATCGTCAACGACATTTCCGCAGGGCGCCTCGATCCCTTGATGTATGAAACTGTGGCAGCACTCGATGTACCGTACATTCTGATGCACATGAAAGGTACACCCGCAGATATGCAGCAAAAACCTGTTTATGAAAATGTGGTAACGGAAGTGCTCGACTTTATCATTGCCGAAGTACAACGCCTGCGTATGCTGGGCATCCGGGACATCGTAGTCGATCCCGGTTTCGGATTTGGCAAAACCATTGCGCACAACTTCGAGTTGCTGAAAAATATGCACGTGTTCGGGCGTGTAACCGGCTTGCCCGTGCTGGCCGGACTTTCCCGTAAATCCATGACCTACAAGTTTCTCGGCATTTCACCCGATCAGGCACTTAACGGCACTACCGCCCTGAACATGGTTGCCCTGCAACAGGGCGCATCTATTCTTCGGGTGCACGACGTGCGGGAAGCGGTGCAGGTGGTACAACTCTGGGGAATGATGAACGATGAACGATGAATGATGAATTTTGGTGGTCACTTTCGGCATTTTCATTTCAGAAGCCGAAAGTGACCACCAAAAATTCATCATTCATCATTCATCGTTCATCATTCTTTTTTCCTCCCTGCCCGCACCCGGTTCACAAACGCATCGGCCAGCGAAGGGTTGGCGGCGACGATCTCGTAGGTCTCTCCGTCGGGCATTTTGATCTGTGTATCCTTGCTTTTAAGTGCCAGGAGCGCATCGTTGAATTTCGTGCTGCTCGATACCACGTTTAGCGTACCGGCCTGATAACCAAAGAAATACCAGAGGTCGGCCGAGGGTTTGATGTACAGGTAAAAACGGTCGTCCTGGTTGCCGGGCATTTTATATTCCACGAACGTAGTCAGGACCTTATTGAGCGGTTCGCCATTGATGGAAACGACGGGAATTTTGTCTTCCAGGCTAAGGAACGACTGGTATTCCGCATTCCAGATCACCGGGTGGCGGCCGAGGAGGAAGGCGAAATTGTTGTCTTTTTTCGGCAGGTTGATGAAGTTACTTTGCAGGTTGCTCATCACCTCGGTCATATCGGCGTCGGTACTCACGAATTCGCTCACCGCCGGCTGGTAAAACGCCGAATTGGTATTGTAAATCGCCACCTGCGCGTCGAAACTGGAGGCTTTGATGTCGTTTACCATAATGTCCATCAGCGTTTTCGGGATAATGATCTCCATACCCGTCATAAACTCGCCGGTTACGTTGTAACCCGTGCTGTCGGTCACCGTGTTAAAATCCGATTTGAGGCGGCCGGCGCCTTTCACTTTCATGTACGCCAGTCCCGAACCCAGGTTGAGCGGACCTTCAGCCTGCACCGTCCCGACGCGGTTGTCGAACACCATACGGCTGCCGCGCCAGGGGCTTGCGCCAACGAGTTTTGCGGAGTCGCCGAAAATGAAGCGGTCGTTTTTGGCTTCGTAGGTAAACACGTCCTGACAGTTCATAATCGGCCTGTCGACACGTGCATACGCCGGCAGCAGAATGCGCGGGTACATGTCGCCGAGTTCGCGCGACAGGAAAAAGCCGGTCACCAGTGGGTCTTCCGTTTCGTTTTCCGCTTTTTTGATGCGGATAATCGGGTTGTTTTTGTCCACTTCCGTGTACACGCTGAACCACTGGTTGTTGGGCAGTTTATCGGCATCGAGTTTGGAAAAACCTTCAAAACGCATGTTCGGCTGGTTGCCGCGCAGGATGATCTGGCCTTTGAAGCGCACCTTAGGCGCCATAAAGAAACTGTCTTTCTCCGCGAGGTCGCCGTTGGCGGTGGTCAGTACGTTTTTGGTAGACTGGGTGCCCGGACCGCGGCGTTCGCCGATGATGTTGTTAAAAAACACCTCCTGGTTGTGACCGGGAATATTGTATTCGTAGTAGCCGGTGGCTTTGTACAGTTTTTTACCAAGAATATCGACCACCGCGCGGTTGATCGTGTGGTACTTCGTAATGGTGTCCGCCAGGATGCGGGCATTCGTGATCTGCTTCATTTTACCACCCGGCTGGATGAAGATATCGGCCGTATCGGGCGGGTAAATGAAAGCGTCGGCCGACTTGACCACCTTTACGCCGCCGATGCGGAGCAGGTTGGTTTTCATGTCGTACAGTGCCGTTTTACCGTTAAATGCCAGTGTATCCTGGTCGGGGTCGATGGAAACGAAGTTGCCCGGTTTCTTCTCATCGGCTTTAAAAACGATGGTTTTAGCCTTCATATCCCAGGTAAATTCGTTCATCGACGTACGGTACTGGTCGAGTGGCAGCGTTGTGGTGGCGCTTTCCGAATTGGCTTTAAAAATACCCGTTTGCGCGTCGAAATCCAGTTCGCCATCGATGTTTTTGGAGTCGAATGCGATACCCTGCCCGTCGAGCGATTTGATTTCGAGGTTGGCGGTGTCGGCGCTGGCCTGGAACGGACCGTAGGAAATCTGTTTCGAGGTCAGTTTACCTTCCGCCCATTCGAATACGCCGCGTCCTTTCAGACCGCTGGGTGTGAGCACGAGTACACCTTTGTGCGAGTAGCCGCTGGCCTTGAAGAGTTCGAAGGCTTTGTCTTTACTTTCCACGTACATGGAGTCGCGGAAAGGCAGCCAGTTGACCGATACGTTCTGGCCTTTTGCCTGCGGTACTTTCACTTTGCTGGCCCTGTCTTCTTCCATGAAGAATTTTTTGGCCGTTCCGGTGGTTTGTTTGGGCCGGAAAATCAAGTCCTCCGATTCGATGTCGGCGGTCAGGTATTCGAGTGTGCCTTTGCCGAGAAAACCCTTGTTGCTCAGGTCGAGTTCGCCGGTGTAATTCCCCTTGGCCGAATAAGTCGGATAACCCTTGGCGGGCGTTTTGTGCTTGAAACCGAATGATTTGTCTTCGTCGCGCACCACGATCGTTTCCTTGAATGGCGGGAAAATCGTAGCGGACGACATTTCTCCTTTAAACCGCAGTTGGTCCTTGGTGTAACTGTCGAGGCTGTTGAAAGAGAACGGATCGAGTTTAAAATAGAACGAATCGCGGGTGTACACACCGCCCTGCGTTTCCTTGCGGTCGTAATACACGAACGAGTTTTTCTTCGATTGCAGCGACGGGAAAGTCGGCAGCGTGTCTTTACCCGACTTGTTGTTGGGCGCGTCCACGAGCAGCGCACCCGACAGCCGTTCGATGGTAGAGTTCATCGCATCGGCCATTTTCTGGCCGTTTTTGTCGGTATTTCCGTTGGGAATATAGAAGTCGAGGTGGCGGACCGAATCGAATTCCACCTGGAATTTTTCGTAGTTGAAGCGCATGTTTTTACCCTCGAACAGGGCATATCCCGCAAACAACCGGCCGTTGAAGCGCATATCGCGGTTTTTCAGCAGGGTAAATTCGCGGTCGTACGGCACCACCGCTACCTTTTTGCGCTGGCTGATCTCGATTTTTTTCACCTCGAACACCTCCGTTTCCTTGGTTTTCAGGTCGAGGTGCGCATTGGCCTGGGTACTCGAAGAAATAATGTTGATGGCGTCGAAGTCACGTTTGCCCTGACTGGCGAGCGCATAGAGTTCGAGTTTATCGCGCAATTCGATCTCGTGCCGGTCGAAGTAGTAGTTGATATAACCTTCTTCCACCATCTCCGCGAGCAGGGTTTGAATGCTGGAATAGTCGAATTTCGGATTGATCTCCTGGGCGAAGGCATTATCGGACACCAGACGGCCGTTGCCGGCGTCCTGGTTACTTTTCCGCCACAGGATGTACAGGGTGGAAATCGGGTTTTTGTCAGAAATCATCTGCATTTTGTGGTATTCAGCCGGGTTGAAGTGGTTGCTGCTTTCAAAACTCACTTTCTGCTCCACACCTTTTACCGTACCGATGCGCGCGCCGATCTCCAGGGAATCCTGGTTCAGGTGCCAGGCGATGCGGTCGGTGTTGAGGTTCATATTGTAAAACGAGGAGAAAAACGGGTTTCGCTCCGAGCCCTTATCTCCTTTGGAAATCGTGATGACCTGTCTGGGAATGTCGACGCGCAGGTCGGCAGCGGGGTGATAGAGGCTGTCCTGATCCATGTATAAACGTGCGTCTACCCCTTCGGCCACGATACTTTCGCCGCGTTTGATGATAAACAGCGGTCCTTTTCCGTAAAAAACCTGTTCGCGTTTTTTATTGTAAATGCGCACCTGGGCGGGTTCGTTGCCCGATCCATAGCCGTAGAGCGAATTGCCGGCCAGTTTGAAACCGCCCGTATATTCAATGCCGGCGCCTATTTTGGTAATTTTCAACACTTTGGCAAAGGATTCGAAACGAGGAAACTGAAAATCCTGCAGCGAATCGGGCCTGGCGCTGGCTGCCCGGGCACGCACGATTACGTTGTTCTCGAATTTGCCCGGCACCCCTTCTTTAAAATAAAGCGGATAGTACAAAATCGCCGAATCGCATTGAAACAGCGGCTTCACGGCTTCCACCTTGTATTTCGTCAGTTCGGCATAAATACTCGAATCGAGCCCCGCTTCCGACCACGACACCCGGCCGCCGACGCCGCGCCAGACGCCTTCGAAAGGCAGGTAGCGGCCGCTGGTTTTGCGCACGGTCGTCGAGTCGATCTTTCGCGCGCCGATCAGGTCCACGTCTTTAAACGTCACAGCAGGTATCCGATCCTTGTATTCGAATTCGAAGCCGCCTTTACGGGTTTTCCAGGTAACGGAGCCGCCTTCACCGATCTTGAGCGCGCGCTGCTCCATGAAGTCGGCAGAAAATTCGAGAAACTGTCCGATGGGTTTCGCCTTGCCTTTTTCCACGTCGGCCAAAACGTTTTCCGCAAAACTGTGCCAGCGGCGGAACAGCGTGGTATCCGCGTCGCTGCGGGCTGCGGACAGGGCATTGACGTAGTTTTTGAAATAAGGGAACGGCGCGAGTTTCTGGTCGCGTAAAATATTGGAAACCAATATGATGTGCTTCATATTGTCTTCACTGAACGCGCCGGTACGGTATATTTTTTTAAATACGGAAAACGACTCTTCCATATCGGGTCGTTTGGACGCGGTCATGAACTGGCCGAGCTGGTCCACAAATTCGTTGGGAGCCTCGGAAAAACGGGCCGGCGCCTGCGCACCTGCGCCCGCAGGAAGCAAAAACAGGGCGAAAAACAACAGGATGGCAGCGGCGGAAAAGGAGGATTGTTTGATCATCTGAAACTTGGCAAAATTTGATAGTAGGCCCGAAAACGCCGGGCAAAAAAATATCATGTATCAGGATTGGCTGGATTCCGGACTGTAACGAAGAAACTGGGAAAATGGTACACAAGAATAGAAGTGAGAGGTGAGAAGTGAGAGGTGAGACGCGTAGAGTACGCCGCTTTTTTAAGAAGTGAGAGGTGAGAGGTGAGAAGTGAGATGCGTAGATTCCACCTGCTTCGCTCTACGTCTCCATAGTTCTGGGGCGAAGCAGGTGGAATCTACGCATCTCACTTCTCACTTCTCACCTCTCACTTCTGAATCACCTCTCACTTCTCACTTCTGAAATCGTATGCAGAGCCAATTCCCCCGTTGTGTTTGCCGCACTTTTTCAAAACCCGCCTGTTGGGCATTTTCTACAATAATCGTTTCGTCTTCGGCCAGGATACCCGACACGAGCAGCCAGCCGCCCGGGCGGGTCATTTCGGCAAGGCGGGGCAAGGAATCCAGTATGACGTTGCGGTTGATATTGGCCAGGATCCCGTCGAATTGAGTGCCCTGCACATCGTTCAGCGTGCCGCAGCGGGTGGTAATATTGTGCACGTCGTTGGCAAGGGCATTTTCCACCGTGTTGCGGTACGATTCCTCTTCAATATCGACGGCCTCGATGTCGGAAGCGCCGAGTTTGGAGGCCAGAATGGCCAGGATACCGGTACCGCAGCCGTAATCGAGCACTTTAGCGCCTGCGAGCGGCAGGTGTTCCATGGCGGCGATGCATTGCCAGGTGGTTTCGTGGTGGCCGGTACCGAAAGCCATTTTGGGGTTGATGACAAGTTCCCATTGCACGTCGGGCTGCGGCGGGTGAAAGTCGGCGCGTACGGCGCAAAAGTTGCCGACGATGACCGGCTGAAAATTGCTTTCCCAGATTTCGTTCCAGTTCTGGGCGGGCAAAAAAGTCTGCTCGATGCTGAACGGGAATTGCTGAGACAGGTCTTCCAGCACGCGGTCGACTTCCGTTTTGGAAGCATTTTCGGGCAGGTAGGCGTCGAGGCCTTCTTCCGTTTCTTCAAACGTATCGAACGGCGCGTCGGAGAGGTAGGCCAGCAAAACCTGGGCGGTATCGGGATCGGTGCGGAGCGTGTATTTCCAGTAATCCATGCGGGAGATTTTTAGGGCACAAAGAAAGTGCTTTGCAGGGATGCTCCCCAACTCTTTTTGTCAAAACGGGCATATTGCCTTGCAGGCCGTGACAAATGCAAAACTCTTCCGTTCTTCGCGGCGCAAACTTTCTTGTTCACCTTAGCCTTTGCTGTATGAAACAATTTCTCACCTTAATTCTATGCTGGGCCGTGTGTTCGGTCCACCTGATCGCACAGGATGCAACGCCTGCAATTGCGAAATATTTGCAGGAAAACAAAGACAAATGGCACCTCGATGCCGAAGAAGCCGCCCACGGCTGGGTAGTTTCCGATCAGTACACCACCAACCAGATCACCCACATATATGTGCAGCAAACCATTTACGGTCTGAAACTGCACAATGCCGTGAGCACTGCAGCCATGAAAAACGGCTCCGTCGTGCTGTTCAACAGCCGGTTTACGCCGAACGCAGCCGCTATGACTAATACCCGTCCCGGCACGCAGGTGCTTGCAGAACAGGAAGCGGTATTGCGCGCAGCGGAAAGTGTGCAACTGGTCGTCACGAATCTGAAAGAGACTACCGGTGAACACGCAGGAACACAGGAACGCCTGTTTTCTTCCGAAGGAGATGCAAAAAAACCAGTCAGGGTGTATCCGGTTTATCAAAAAATGGCCGACGAGATCCGCCTGGCCTGGAACGTTGAAATTCAGGCCAAAAGCGACTGGTGGAGCATCCGCGTGGATGCCATGACGGGCGTGGTGCTCGACAAATCCAATTACACCGTTTACTGCAATTTTGAAAAAGAAGCGTTCGGTCATGTTCATGCCGCCGGCTGCACGCCTGCTGCGGATTTTTTCAAGACCGTGGAAGCGGCGCCTGCCTTCAATGCGCAGGCATCGTACCGCGTTTTTCCTTTTCCCGGTGAAAGCCCGAACCATATTGCACACCAGATCGTCAACGACCCTGCCGACCTGCAGGCTTCTCCTTATGGCTGGCACGATACCGACGGAGCGCCCGGCGCGGAATTTACCACCACCAACGGCAACAACGTAAATGCCTCGGAAGACCGCGACGACAACGATACCACCGGCTACGCACCCGACGGCGGCGCGGCGCTGGTGTTCGATTTCCCGTATACGCCCCAGCTGTCGCCGACAGTCTGGCAGGATGCCGCTATCACGAACCTTTTTTATGCGAACAACTTCATGCACGACATGACCTACCGCTACGGTTTTACCGAGGAGGCAGGCAACTACCAGGAAAATAACTATGGCCGCGGCGGCGAAGGCGGCGATGCCGTTCAGGCCGACGCACAGGACGGCTCCGGCACCAACAACGCCAATTTCAGTGCACCGCCCGATGGCATTTCAGGTCGTATGCAGATGTACCTCTGGACGGTAGCTACTTCCGACAGTATTACCATGATGGACGCTTCCGGCATGGCAAGTAAATTCTTCGCTCCGCGTTCCGGTTTCGGCATTCCCGTTTCCAGTCCGCTGACCGCACAACTCGTTCTGGTAGAAGACAATACGACGCCGACGGCCGATGGTTGCGACCCTATCCTGAACGCCGCAGCACTGGCCGGCAACATCGCCCTGCTCGACCGGGGCAACTGCAATTTTGTACAGAAAGTAAAAGCGGCACAGGATGCGGGCGCTATCGGCGCCATCGTGTGCAACAACGTGGGAGGCGCTCCGTTCTCGATGGGCGGCAATGACCCGACCATTACGATACCCTCCGCTATGATTTCACTCACCGACTGCGGAACGTTCCTGCTCGCGATGACCAACGGTCCGGTGACCATCACCATCGAACCGCCGCAGGGCGATGCCGACCACGACAGCGATGTGGACAACGGTATTATCGCGCACGAATACGCACACGGCATTTCCATTCGCATGACCGGAGGACCGGCCAATTCGGATTGCCTCAATAACGATGAACAAATGGGTGAAGGCTGGAGCGACTGGTACGCGCTGATCAGCACCATCAAACCCGGCGACGACCGCTTTACCCTGCGTCCTATGGGTACCTACGCGCTCGGGGAAGCGACCACGGGTGCAGGTATCCGGAATCAGGTGTATACCACTGATTTGAGTATTTGCACCTACACGTACGACGACCTGCCCGGCACCGGCGGAGAACCGCACAATGTCGGCGAACTCTGGACGGCCATGCTGTGGGACCTTTCCTGGGACCTGATCGATCAGTACGGCTACGA
>Ga0209717_1003019_pt1 | contig 15189 bp, 17 predicted proteins | sample AD_UKC048_MetaG_FD_184418 | JGI IMG/M metagenome (GOLD analysis project Ga0209717, IMG submission 184418) | Active sludge microbial communities of municipal wastewater-treating anaerobic digesters from USA - AD_UKC048_MetaG (SPAdes) (version 2) | ecosystem: Engineered > Bioreactor > Anaerobic >... | reverse complement strand
AGCCGCTGTTGTGCAATGTCCGTAGCGAAGCGAAGGGCATTGTGCAACAGCGGGCACCGCCGCGCATTGTGCAAAACCGGAGCGAAGCGGAGGATTTTGCACAACGTTTGCCGATGATCCGATCGTTTTAATGTCGGATATCGGCTGTTATGTGATGGTAAAAAATTATGCCAATTCCACTTTTATTCGTTTTAATAACTTTATTGATTCTTCCTCAAGTTCATCATTCCAATATCTGCCTTTAACTTTTGGCTTCACATTTGGAATTTGTGGTAAATTTGCATATTTAGTGTATTTTTTTAATATTGGGTATCTTCCAAGAACAATATCGGAAGTTAAAATTTTTAATGACTCTTTTTCTAATTTATTTAATTTTATTTCGGCATCTTCTGCCATTTTTACTAAATCATGCTGATTGTGTTGGTTTTTTTCTATCTCCCCATCAGTAATTTTTATTTTTGTTTTTTTTATCAATACTGCTTTTAAAAAACATTCAAAAGCCATACCTCTTAACATGCGAGAAACTGAAAGAAAATTACGAAAGGATTCCTCTTTTTCATCTAAGCACTCTTGTCCTTTCATAAAAAGAACAGAGGAATCATTAGCTTTCAAAAAATTCGACGAATTCAATAAATTTTGCGCAGTATAAATCCAAAACCCAATTAAATTTCCTGCTTTATTAAATTTTTCTTTAGTCATTGGCATATTTTTTACTTTCACATAACGTTTCTCGATATCCGACGTTTCGATGAAGCGAAGCGAATTGAAATGTGGCTTTAGCCCTTGCGGATATCGAGTGTTGTGCGTAGTTTGCTAGTATATTATTTTTCCGGTTCAAAAGAATAATGAGCGTGTTTGATTTTCCAAAGTTTATTACTTTTTTCAATATACAACGTAGATCTTATCGCTGGCTTTGGAAAGCTTTTATATCTTGAATAAAAACAGACACACGCTGAATTATCGGATTGAAAACAAGTAATATTTTCCATTTGAATTTCTTCAACTTTTCCTGATTCAGTGCTTTTACCATTCGCAAAAAAATCAGAAATTAATTTTATATGCTCATCAACTGAATATGTATCATTATTCTTGTGATTATCAAAATAAACTAATTCATCAGAATAAAAATTTCTGATTTTTTGGATATCTTTACTTAAAAAGCACTCGTTATACTCATTAAGAAATTCAATAAGCTCATTATTCTTTTTGGACTTCATATTTTTTGTGTCTAAAATAATATACTAGCAAATTTCGCACAACGTGAAGATATGCGAAGTGCCGCCGCAGGCGGCATTTTGGTGGAGCGAGTGCAACGAGCGCAACCGCATATCGTATGTTTTGCGCTCCGAAACCACACGCAGTGTGGTTGAGGACAAGCCAGAATGCAATGTCCCGAGGCAAAGCCGAGGGCTGGCGCAGAGTCGTTGATTCTCCACACAGACCGCGGTCATGTCGTCCCTATCGTCGAAGAGACGATAGGGATGTTGCATAACAAGCGTTTGACGATGTCCTGTTTTTGAAAAAATAGGATGTCGTCATAACCGTTATGCAAAGTGACCGTGATCAGTCTGTGTGGCTTGCCGCCTTAGCTTTTTGTAAAAAAGCGTTGGCGGAGAATTAACGATTGCGAAAAACTACCTTTATACCAACCCTTCTCTTTTTTGGCTAAAAAATCGTATAATTTTTGGTAATTTTAGGTTATGAGAGAGGGTTTATAAAGTGTCTCTATTTTATTACATCCCACGGTAAATAGCAATACATTCGCTAATTTTGTGCGGGAGTTATTGACAAAAAACCGCCATCGTGATATAATCCCAGTCGCATTAATAATTTAGCCAAAAATGGCCACTAAACTGGCTGTTCAGACAATATGAAAAAAGATATTCATCCAAAATTCAACGAAAAGGCAAAAGTGAGTTGCGCTTGTGGAAACACCTTCGAGGTGGGATCCACCATGCCAGAAATTCGTGTTGAGCTCTGCAATCAGTGCCATCCTTTCTATACTGGCAAACAGAAATTTGTTGACACCGCTCACCGTGTGGAGAAATTCGAAGAAAAGGCTAGCCGTGTCCAAGCGGCCGCTGGTGTTCGCAAAGGTAAAAAGGCCAAGAAGGTCGCCTCACTCGCGAAAAAAGCCGCCAAGGTTGCTGAGACCAAAGACGCTACAAAATAGTTACTCTGAAAAACAGATTCACGGTTCGTGAGTCTGTTTTTATTTGAAATTAACTTTTAAACCAACTTATGCAAGAAAAATATCTAAAATTAAAAAACCGGTTTGCCGAACTGGAAGCGTCTTTGGGCGATCCGGCGACATTGGCGAACCCAGCCAGACTCAAATCAGTCTCCCAAGAATACAATGAAATGGGCGCTACGATCGAAAAAATCAAAGAGCTCGAAGTGAATGAGAGGGCTCTGGTAGACGCACAAAAAATACTTCAGGATAATTCCGATCCAGAATTGACCGAAATGGCCCGAACAGAAATCACCCAAACTGAAAAACGAGTAGCCGAATTAGAAACCGAATTACTTGAATTGACGAGACCGCATGATCCGATGGACAGCAAAAACGTGATTGCCGAAATTCGCGCGGGCGCTGGTGGTGATGAAGCCGCTCTGTTCGCTGGCGAACTGATGCGCATGTATATGCGCTATGCCGAGAAAAAGGGTTGGAAAACCAGACTGATCTCAGCCAGCGAAATCGGTATTGGTGGATTCAAAGAAGTGATTTTCTCCATCGACGGACGCGATGTCTATCGTGATATGAAGTATGAAATGGGAGTTCATCGCGTGCAACGTGTCCCAGAGACCGAAAAAGCTGGCCGAGTCCATACTTCTACTGCTTCGGTGGCGATCCTGCCAGAAATCGAAGAGACCGAAATGGCAATCAACCAGAGCGATCTGCGCCTAGATACTTTCTGCGCTGGCGGACACGGTGGCCAATCCGTCAATACGACCTATTCGGCCGTTCGAATTACCCACATCCCGACCAATGTCGTCGTACAATGTCAAGACGAACGCTCCCAAGCCCAAAACAAATTGAAGGCGATGAATGTTCTCCGAGCTCGTCTGTATGAAATGGAACGTGAGAAAAAAATGGCCGCACTCGATGCGAAACGCAAAAGCCAAATCGGTAATTCAGACCGCAGTGAAAAAATTCGCACCTACAATTTTCCTCAGGATCGGATCACCGATCACCGTATTCATACTAGCTGGAACAATATCCCCACTATTATGGATGGTGAAATTGATGGTATAATTGAAGCATTACGACGCGCTGATTATGGAGCGGAGAATAATTCGCCGACAAATTCGGAGGACAGCGAAGATGAAGACTAAAAAACCAACCAAATATGACTAAACGCCGAACGATTATCATCCTCACCCTGATTACTCTCGGCGGTTTTTTATTGCGTCTGATTTTTTTGCTGAATCGTGGTCCGTTTTGGTTCGACGAGGCTTGGAGCGTGCACTTCTCTTCGATACCTTCCTGGGCAGAGACTTGGAAATACTGGATAATCGAGACCAATCCTTTCTTACACACACTTATTTTGCGCGGTATTATTCACCTCTTCGGTGAAGGCGCGACCACCGTTCGACTTCTCTCTCTACTCGTCGGCACAGCCTGTATTCCTCTCACCTACGTGATAGCTCGACAGTGCGAACTCGAGAAATCGACTGCTTTCATCGCTACAGCACTCATTGCCCTATCCCAGAACCATATTTATTTCAGTGCGGAAACTCGCATTTATGCCCTATTGTGCTTACTTACGACGCTTGGTTTTCTCTCACTTTTACGCATCATATCTGGACGCGCTGTCTCGAATACACTGATCGCTCTTTATGGACTGATTATTTTACTTTCACTCTATTCCCACCTCACAATACTCGCGCTCATACCGATTCATTTCCTGATTATTTTCCTCGCCTATCACCAGAACATTATTACAAAAAATTCTCTCAAAAAACTACTCTTTACCCTGTTTTTATCTGGAGCGCTGTTCCTCATCTGGTTCATACCATCGATCCTACAAAAAATGAACAGCGGACTAATCAATGGCTGGTATTTCTCAACCGCGAGTAAGTACGATGGAAATATCCTCATGTCAGTCACTTCCCTATTTACCAATACCTCTACCCCCGCTACCGGCCTAATGGTCTTCGGAATAATTTGCGCGGGAGCCTTCTTTTTTTTCATCATTAAACTATTCACCTTCGAAAAACCCCCACTCAAACATTGGACAATCCTCGCTTGGGCGATTTTCCCCATCATTATAGCGGCCTGTTTCGGTCATTACATTCCCAAATTTTTTAATTTTTGTTTGCCAGCCATCGCAATTATTCTCGCCGCGTTTGGCAAAAGAATTACTGATGCCAAATTACGTTTTGGTTTCTATGCCATATTACTCATCGTACCTTTCACCACCAGCCTGCCCGCGCTCATGTCCCCCACTCTCGATCCGAGAAACATTGTGAATTACATCGAAAAAAGAGCCACCGACAAATCCGTAATTATGATAAATCCCTTCAATGAAATTCTCACTTGGGGTAGATATTATCATGGTCCCGGAGAAATTGTCGGCGCTTACCCGACCGATGACCAATTAAGTATGGATGAGCGAATCGCGCGATATAACTGGCAAAAAATCACCATCTCTGACGAAGATCTCCAAAAATGGTACTGCAAACAAGCGGAAACCAAACAAATTGATAAAATATTTTTCATCGAGCCGTGCGAAAACCCGAGTCACGCCGTCACCGTACTCCTCCAAATGGGCTGGCGCTATACAGGACGCAATAATGACGAATTCACCAAAAACCATTCTATAAATTATTATGTACACGAAATTCTTCCGCCCATCGCGAACGGAACTTCTACGCCAAGCGGTACAAAAAATAAATCGCGGTGAAGCGGAAATTCTCCTCGCCTATGCCTGCGGTGTGCCTCGAGAGGACATCTTCGCGCACCCCGAAAAGGCTGTTTCATTTTTGCGCGCACGATATTTCTCACACCTGATCAAAAAGCGAAAACAAAATTTTCCCATCGCTTACCTCACCGGTGAAAAAGAGTTTTTCGGATTGAAATTCCGAGTGAATCAGTACACACTCATACCTCGTCCCGAAACGGAATTAATGGTTGAAGAAATTATTAAAATAGCAAACGGAAAGAAAGTTCACATTTTCGATATCGGTACTGGCAGTGGGTGCATTGCCGTCGCGCTCGCGACACAACTCTCGCAGGCAACAGTTCATGCTTCCGATATCTTCCACAGTACACTACGTACAGCCCGACACAATGCTAAACAAAATGAAGTGAAAATTGAATTTAGACATGGTCGATTACTCAAACCGTGGTTCGATGATATCCGAAAAATGAACGGGGGGGAGATCATCATCGCGGCCAATCTCCCCTACCTCACTCGCGCCCAATTTGAACAAGAAAAATCCATCAAACACGAACCGAAAACCGCTCTCATATCCGACAACTGTGACGGATTAGATCTCTACCGAGAACTTTGCTCACAAATCAGAGAATTGAACCCCGCCTCAACAATCACTCTTTTACTCGAAATCGACCCCGGACAAACCACCGCAATAGAGAAATTGCTAGCAAAATCTTTCCCCACAGGTCAAGCGCATATCCACAAAGATTTGTGCGGAATGGACAGAGTGGTCAGGGTGAAAATAGGTTAGTTTTCAACATACCACATTGACAAAATGGCCATTTTGGGCTATATTCCCACCATCAACAACTTCCGATCATTACGACCAAGATTGGCCGCAATGATTGGAAATTTCATTTAGCTCATTTCAACACAAACAAACGAGAGGGAAAAAATGGAAACAAACAGACTGATTCGAGTTTTGAAATTCCTCGGTTTCGTGCGCGCCGCTACAGGTGAACACGAGGAAGGTCGCGGCTTCCGACTCTATGTGATCCAGAGGCCGGAGCTTGCACTGCGGTGGAATGCCGAGAATGATATCATGGTAGTCTATGATAGCTTTGGCAACCCATGGATACACATTCGACATATTGATATAACAATGCAAGCACCTGAAACTACTTTCGACGCATGCGCCCATGTCCCACATGCCTATGGAAAACACTGGATCGAAGGACAAAATAGCTTTACCGATGCCGAACGAGAAATGTTCGAAAAATGGCACTACTACCCTACCAGCAAAATTAACGCCATGCTCCAAAAGGCGGCGAACATTTCCACGGATAGTACCGCAGAAAGGATCCTGAGAAGTATCCCGAGACATATCAATCCAAAAACGCCGATCACCGATCAAGAACTCGAAGAATTCGAACAGTATCTAGCGATTGCAGAAGAGGCAAAAACCCCCGACCCGATCGCTGTGATCGACGAAACTCCTCACCCAGAATACTGCCCCCGACTATAGAGACAGATCTCACCCCCTTCTCGCGAGACGTGAGGAAAGCCCCTCCTTCACTTTTAGATGAAGTAGGGGTTATTTTTTTAGATCCAACCTATTCGCAAGGGCGCGCAAATCCCCCTGCGCAATTTTCAATTCTTCAAGTTTTTTGCTCAATTCATCGCCAACCTCATCAATATCCCCTTCGATTTCGAAACTCCTGATTTGATTAAATTTTTTACGCAACAAATCAATCTCTTTTTCTAACTGACTAATGTTTATTTCTACTTTTTTTATTTTATCGTTGCCGTATTCAGCAATCGCCAGATCGCCGATTGAAATTCTATTTTCTCTTTTCATACTATTTATACTCAACAATAATTTTTTCATTCCTAATTTCCACCCAAGTATGCCCAGAGCGTAGGCTAATTTCTCTACCACCCTCGTCCACACAATGGATTCTCTGCGCCGGACTGTTTTTCACCCATTTACCCTCGATCACGACACCATCGCGCGCGACGACACACCCTCCTCCACCCATAGTGCGAATTTCTCTCCGCCCTACTTCGTCGATGACACCGATGTCGGTCGTAATTATGACAACATTATCGGCATAAATTTGCTGTCCTGTCTCATCGAGGTGTGCATCCCCCGCCTGATCGCGGAGATATTGAGAAGTAGTGCTCACGAAATGCCAAGAAACAGAATATACCGGCGGAGCAAATTTAATTTTCAGATCCGTCGCCGCTGTACCCGTCGCAGACATAGTATTGAATTGCCAAGAGTCATATTCACCAGCCAACAACTTATCCCCAAAATCCACAATCGCCTTATTCCACAGATCACTCGATGTGTAGGTATTGTGGGGCGCGAAGCGATTCGGAGCCCGCCAGAAATACCAGCCCCGTGTCATTTCATTTACCCCCGACACCATTTGACGATCATGAATCAACTGCAAAGCGGCCGGTGATCCACCAACATGGAAATATGGAGCAGAACTATACTCTGAAATCCAATCGAGATAGTACGGTCGAGCACTGCGCACCGGACCAACTTTTGGGACATTCATCATTGCTGGATAAATCGCCAAGAAACGCGTAATCCCCGCCTCGACCGGCGCCTCATACACCACACTCGCCTCTCTGAGACCAGCCTGTGGCCAAGAATCAAAATGATTTTCGATCATCACGCCTACTGCGCGCGGATAAACCTCGCTCACAGTATTGACACAGACACCATCCAACGCTCGACGCAATTTGCACTCCGCCGCAATTCCAGAACCCCCAACATCTAAATCTCCAGCATGACCGCCCCCGAAACGCAACGAAGGCGAAATAAAAAAGATAAATAGACCAACCGCCACCACCAACACAATCGTTCCTAATATATAAAATAGGCGCGCCACGTCCATCTCTTTTTTAGATTTTAATTTCATAGTTTAGTTGAAAACCGATTCTAAATTTATTTATCATATTATGCCAAATATCCACATTTTCTGCAACCAAAAAGCGCCCCGAATGGAGCGCTTTTGTAAGTTTATTTTTTAGCGTCTTTTTTGTCAGCCGCTTCAGCATCTTCTGCGACAGCACCTTCTTCAACTTTCTTTTCTTTCTTCACCACTTCGATGTCAGCGACACCTTTCGTACCAGCCTCCTCCATCGCTTTCAACTGTTCCTCTGTGAGAGGTGGAGTCACCTTGGCGATGATCTGGCTCGGATTGCCTACTGGTTTGATACCACCCGGCAAAACCAAATCGGAAATTCGAAGCGCATCTTCAAAAGTTTTGAGTGAGCTGATATCCACCTGAATTTCACCGACCAAATCCTTCGGTAAGCACTTCGCTTCGACAGCATCTGCCAACTTCACGAACGTACCACCCATTTCTTTCACAGCCGCAGATTCGCCGACAAAACGAAGGTGAATTTTTACCACCATTTCTTTGCTTGGATCAATGCCACGGAAATCAATGTGAGTAATCGTACTGTGTATTGGATCGAACTGCACTGCTTGAATCAAAACCTTGACCGGCTCTTTCTCACCTTCGATAACGAGATCAATGAGCTCAGCACCACCGACCGAATTATACAATTTCTCGAACGGATTGTATTCTACTCCGACCGAAATTGGCTGGAAACCTGGACCATAAACGACGGCCGGAATCACTTTGGAAATCCGATCTTCACTAGCATTACCCGATTGTCTTTTTTTTGCATTAAATACGACTGACATAGAATATGTTTTAATTAATTTCATTGAACCATCTGGGACGATGGCGGAACAATTTTTTCAAAAAATAAATCACTAAAATTTCGCGCGCATAAAACCTTGTGAAAAGCCAGCAGTTCAGATTCAGCGAGCGCGGGACGAGACATAATCGAGAGCGCATCCTCACTCTTCAAATCAGTGACAACACCGAGAGAAGCAATTCCATTCGGCAGGAGCAAAATACGCAGGAGGACATTGTTCCCACATGATAGACAAGTGGCATGATACGACTCCACACCCATCGATCGACTCGCCAAACTACGTATCCCCTTCTTCGAAAATTTTTTTGAACAAAAAGGACATTGCACTGACTCTGGACCGATTTTTGACTGTTCTCGTTTCATATTTTATGGAGCGGGAATAATATAACATTTTCGCTAAAATATGTCAAGAGCTCTGTTTGCTGGCCCGCGCGATGCTCTCGGCAATACCCACCAAAAGTAAATTAATCACAATAGATGAACCTCCATAACTCAAAAAAGGTAAAGTGATACCGGTGACTGGGAGAAAGCCTGTTGCGCCCCCGATATTGATTATGATTTGCACGAGAAACACAAGTAAAACCCCCACCACACAATACGCCCCGAAATCATCACTCCCCAGGCGCGCAATCCTGAGCAGTCGCCAAAAAATCAATACATAAAGAGTGAGAACCATGGTAATCCCAATGAAACCCAATTCTTCGGCAACCACAGAGAATATGAAATCAGTTTGGGCTTCTGGTAAAAAATGTAATTGTGACTGTGAGCCAAATCCGAGACCCCGCCCAAATACCCCACCAGAACCAATCGCAATCAGAGACTGTGAAACGTTGTAACCAGAACGCAAAGGGTCCCTATCCGGATAGATAAATGTCAAAAAACGTTCTTTTTGATAATCTTTGAAAAGGAAAAACCAACCCACTAAAAAAGCGCAAATCGTAATCCCTAATACTCCGAAAACAAATCGCTTCCGTGTCCCCGTCGCGACCATGAGACCGAGCCAGACAGCACCGAGTACAATCGCCGAACCGAGATCCGGCTGAAGCATGATCAGCACCATCGGAAAGAGGGAAAATAATCCGGTAGAAACGACGAATTTATATTTCTCGAAACGTCGACCATAACGATTGATGAGCCAGGCGAGAAAAATCACCAAAGCGACTTTGGCTAATTCTGCCGGCTGGAAAGAAAACCCCACCACACGAAACCAACCACGCGTGCCACGAATCGTGGTACCCAAAAATAATACAGCTACCAAACTCAAGATTGTAAAACCATATATCGCTCGCGCACTCACCCAATAAAAAGAGGCATGAAAAGAAGCCGCCACAAATAAAACAACGAGACCAATGGCGAGAGCTGTGGCCTGAGTCGGGAAATACCTTAATTTATTTCCACCGAGCGATAAATCGATACTATAAATCGCCGCGAGGCCAATCGCGGATACCACAATCACTGCCAAAAGCAATATCCAGTCAAAATTTTTATAAAATCTCCAAAAACTCCCAATTTTCAACATAGGCTCATGCACCAACCGCCATATATTCAGACGGATCAAAAATGTTCATAAGCGGTACCACTCGGACATCGTCCCCATACAGACCATTGCTCAGCGAACGAACATCAATTACCCGCCTCTCGTTCGCCCTGAAATTATTCACACTTACATAGAACACCCCGACCGGAGTACCACCGCTCAACAATTCTACATAGAACCTGCCTTCCCAATAGGAGTAAGGAGAATTATTGTGCAAAATGAATTGAATCCGATTCGTCGGTGATTCGGATACCGTACCAGCCTGAGTGAAAGCAAAATCTTCCACTAGAAAGTTCGCATGAACCCCCCCAAAGGCGGTGACATCAGGTACCAAGTGAGCGTTAACTTTTTTCCAAGATACGTTGATAATTTTCAAGTCAACAATAGATGGATACGCGCCGACAACAGTATGGCCAAAATACGACAAAGGCATCTCTACCCCCGGAAGAACAAAAGCATGAACTGCAGGAGTCTCACCATCAGCAAAAACATATTTAAACTCCACATCCGCCACCCAACGAGAATTAGGATTACGCACCAAAGTGATAAAATCAACCTTGTCCGTGACACTCGAATAGACCGTCGGTACACCAATCTCGAGAGGACGTGCTCCTGTCAGTTGCGCTACATTGGCGAAATTGGACGCCTCTTCTACTTGGAGAGCGAGCATTGCTTTGTCTCTATAATACCCCACCACCGCATAATACCCCCAACCGAAAATACCATACCCAATAGTCACGACACAGAACACACCCAGCACCCAAACAACCATCCGGCGCATTTTAAGTTTGTGTGCAATATACCATCGCGCCAGCTTGAACTGCCATGTTGGTAATTCCCCACTTGGATCTTCATATTTCTCGAATTGCGCTACGCCAGATTTTTTGTTCATAAAATTATTATATGCGTTTGTTATTATACAATATTTTTTGCTCAAAAGCAAAATAAAAAATCCCACAATCTCACTTGCTCATTTTGGCCCGGTGTGATAAAATACTGGCGTCAAAAATATAAAAACTCATAAAAATATGACAGAGGAAAAGAAAAAACGCTCCAAAACCCAAACTGATGAAAATTATAGTGCCAAAAGTATTACCGTCCTCGAAGGCCTCGACGCTGTCCGCCGCCGTCCCGGTATGTATATCGGCTCGACTGGCGTTCAGGGTTTGCATCACATGATCTGGGAAGTGGTGGATAACTGTTTCGACGAAGCCATGGCTGGTTTTGCCAATCGAATTACCATCAAATTACAACCAAATAATTGGGTCGAAGTCGAAGACAATGGTCGCGGTATTCCGACTGACATTCACCCATTGAAGAAAGTCAGCGCCCTCGAACTCGTACTCACCAAACTTCACGCTGGTGGTAAATTCGGGGACGGTGGCTACAAGATTTCCGGCGGTCTGCACGGCGTCGGTGTTTCGGTGGTAAATGCGCTTTCGACCGACATGGAAGCAATTGTCCATCGTGATGGTAAAGTTTGGGTTCAGGAATACAAAAAAGGCACTCCCCAAGAAAAAGTCCGTGCGACTGGGAAGACTGATCACACCGGGACTATCATTCGTTTCCATGCTGATCCGACAATTTTTGAAACAATTGATTATGAGTGGAAAACGATTATTAGTCATTTACGTCAACAAGCCTACCTCACAAAAGGAGTACATTTGATCATCTCGGACGAACGCACTGTTGCTGAAAAAGAAAAAGACAAAGGCTCCATAAATTTGCCCAGCTATACCTACCAATTTTATTTCGAAGGTGGTATCGCGAGCTATGTCAAATACTTGAACAAAAACAAAGAAGCCAAACATGAAAATGTTTTTTATGTGAACAAACAAGAGGGCAATGTGTTGGTAGAAGTCGCCCTCCAATACACCGATGACTATTCTGAAATTCTCCAAGCTTTCGCGAACAACATCATCAATCCGGACGGCGGTATGCATGTCGCCGGTTTCCGCGCCGCTCTCACACGCACATTGAACAATTATGCGCGCAACAAAGGAATCCTGAAAGAAAAAGACCAGAATTTGGGTGGCGAAGATGTGCGCGAAGGTCTCACAGCGATTGTATCGGTGAAAATCCCCGATCCTCAATTCGAAGGACAAACCAAATCTAAATTAGGTAATCCAGAAGTCAAAGCCGTCGTCGAAAATATTTTCGGCGAAGCACTTGCTATTTTCCTCGAGGAACACCCAAGTGATGGTGAAGCCATCATCGGCAAATGTCTCCTCGCCGCTCGCGCGCGCAATGCCGCCCGTCTCGCCCGTGAGACAGTGCTCCGCAAAGGTGCGCTCGAAGGTTTCACACTGCCAGGAAAACTCGCCGACTGCTCTAGTCGCGATGCTTCCATTTCTGAATTGTATATTGTGGAGGGCGATTCTGCCGGAGGCTCAGCCAAACAAGGTCGTGATCGTCATACACAAGCCATTTTGCCATTACGAGGAAAAGTGCTGAATGTCGAACGCTCTCGGCTCGACAAAATTCTCACCAATAACGAACTCAAATCCCTCATCATCGCAATGGGTACAAATATCAGTGAGCAATTCGATATTACAAAACTCCGCTACAGCCGCATCATCATCATGACCGATGCCGATGTCGACGGCGCCCACATCCGCACCCTTCTCCTCACCCTATTTTTCCGGTATTTCCCCGACCTCATCAATCACGGCCATGTTTTCATCGCCCAACCGCCGCTCTATAGCATCAAACAAGGCAAAGAGACTACTTGGATATACAATGAACTCGCTCTCGCTGAATACAAGAAAAAATTCGGCATCACCGATGCCGACATGGAAGTAATCGACGAAGTAGAATCGGACGCCCCTGAAACGATCGAAAAAATCGAAACCAAATCGAACACAACCACAAAGAAAAAACTCAACATCCAGCGCTACAAAGGTCTCGGAGAAATGAACCCGGAACAACTCTGGGAGACGACCATGGATCCGACAAATCGAGTATTGAAACAGGTGACCATCGAAGACGCCGAGAAAGCCAATGAAGTCTTCGACATCCTCATGGGCTCCGAGGTCGGCCCACGCAAGAACTTCATCCACACATACGCGAAAAGTGTGAAAAACCTTGATATTTAGGCAAAAAATTCCAAAAAACCCGTCAATTTGGCGGGTTTTTTGATTCAAAATCATTTTTTATGACTTATCCACCCCACCCATTGACAAATACCCTATTTTACCGTATAATTACTCTTGAAATCGGCCAATGGCCGTTTTTAGATACAAAAAATTATATGAACAAAATTTTCGCGTATTTCCGCGAGGCAATCGCTGAAATGAAAAAGGTCGTTTGGCCAACCAAAAAACAAACGATCAATTACACTCTCGTCGTCATCGCTTTGAGTATTTCCGTCGCCGTATTTTTCGGAATTCTCGACTACGTTTTCAATCTCGGTCTTGCCCAATTCTTACAAATTAAATAAACGGCGCCTGTCGCGCTTATTCATATGGCCAAACAAACCTTAAACCTAGGAAAACGCTGGTACGTGCTCCACACATACAGTGGATACGAAGAAAATGTGAAAAGAAATCTCGAACAGAGAATCGATTCTTTTGACATGCATGATAAAATCTTCACTGTCCTCGTCCCAAAAGAGAAAAAAATTAAAATCAAAAATGGCAAACGAAATGTAATCGAAGAAAAAATCTTCCCAGGCTACGTGCTCGTCGAGATGATCGTCACCGATGATTCCTGGTATGTGGTACGCAACACGCCAAATGTGACAGGGTTTGTCGGCTCCGGTACGACTCCGACACCAATCGACAACAAAGAAGTCGAAGGTCTCCAAAAACGCATGGGTGTGAATGAACCAACCCACACGATTGACATGGAAATTAATGACGCAGTTCGTATCAATGATGGTCCGTTCAAGAACTTCGAGGGTAAGATCTCCAATGTCGACGCTGAACGTGGCAAAGTAAAAGTCCTCGTGAACATGTTCGGTCGCGAAACACCGGTAGAATTAGACGCTCTTCAAGTCAAAAAAATCTAAATCCAAGTTATTTATTGAGCCGATACTGTGTGCGAAAATCCTCACATAGCATCGGCTCAATAAAGCCGTCGCGGTGGCCGTTAAGGCGCTTCTCACCCGATCGCAAAATTAAATAATAATTAATATGGCAAAAAAATTAGTCACCCAGATCAAATTGCAGATCGTCGGTGGTGCCGCTACACCAGCGCCACCAATCGGCCCAGCTCTCGGTCAACATGGTTTGAACATTGCTGGATTCTGTAAAGAATTCAACGACAAGACGAAAGACAAAAAAGGTGAAGTGGTGCCGGTCGTAATTAGCGTATTCGATGACCGCAGTTACACTTTCATCATGAAAGTCGCTCCGGCCGGAGAACTCATCAAAAAAGCCGCTGGAATTACAAAAGGCTCTGCCAATCCTTTGAAAGACAAAGTCGGCAAAATCACCAAGGCCCAACTCAAAGAAATTGCTTTGAAAAAAATGGTAGATATGAATACTACAGACGTGGAGGCGGCCATGCGACTTCTCGCTGGCACCGCTCGCCAAATGGGTGTTCAAGTGGTGGATTAACCCGAAACTCATACACAAAAAACGACCTGTAACAGGGTCGTTTTTGATATAAAAAAACCCGGCACCAAAAATATCATTGGCCCGGGTGTCACACGCCTTCAAATACTCCGGCGAAAGGAACGCGGAAATTGAAATAAATGAACAACCTTACTCGTCGTTTCCGCGTGATAACACGCGACCGATCCGTATTTATCACCAATCATCAGACAGGTGTTCGGACCATACCGTATTATTTTGTCGCAACGCGGAAAATCTTCCCCCAATATCTGCTCCAGTAAAATCCGAATCGTCGGAACATGGTCCAGACAAAGAGCGTACAAATAACCTGAGTTTTCACGGCGCGCGGTCACTCGCATTTCACTAATCACCCGTGAAACATCGGCATGCACATCGTTCGGATGTGAAGGATCTGGACACACCAGCCGCGTGTCTGAAATGAATACCGACGTGAACACCTCATTAAATAATC
>Ga0209717_1003017_pt1 | contig 15197 bp, 12 predicted proteins | sample AD_UKC048_MetaG_FD_184418 | JGI IMG/M metagenome (GOLD analysis project Ga0209717, IMG submission 184418) | Active sludge microbial communities of municipal wastewater-treating anaerobic digesters from USA - AD_UKC048_MetaG (SPAdes) (version 2) | ecosystem: Engineered > Bioreactor > Anaerobic >... | reverse complement strand
TTACATTTGCCCTCATACCCTCATGAGCCGGACCAACTATTAACGCTCAACATTCATTTCCTATTTACAATCTGATGAGACGAGAAATCCACAACTGGTACAGCCCGCGGCTGAACAAAAACATGGAAATCGCCGTGTACGGCCATTACGGTTTTGCGCTGCTGCTGCTGCCGACCGCCGCTGCCGACTACCTTGAATATGAGCGTTTTCACCTCATTTCTACCATCCAGCCGCTGATTGAAGCCGGCAAAGTCAAGGTGTTCAGTATCAACAGCATCAATTCCGAAGCCTGGCTGAACAACCGCATGCACCCGCGCCACAAAGCCATCCGCCACCAGCAGTTCAATGCCTACGTGGAAAACGAGGTGGTGCCGTTTATCAAAATGCACAGCAGCGACAACACGCCGATCATTACCGGCGGCGCTTCTTTGGGTGCGCTGCACGCGGCGAATATGTTTTTCCGCCGCCCCGATCTGTTCGCCGGCACCATCGCTATGTCGGGCCTGTACGACCTGACTTCCTACACGAAAGGTTACTTCGACGAAGACGTGTATTTCAACTCGCCTTGTCACTACCTGCCGAATCTGAACGACCACGCTACCCTGGAGCGCCTGCGTTCCAGCGGACACATTCATATCATGACGGGCTCGGGCGACTATGAAGATCCAGAAGGCTCACGCCGCCTGGCCGGTATTCTGGCCGATAAAGGTGTGGGCTGTGACCTCGATATTTGGGGCGGCGATATGAAGCACGACTGGCCGACCTGGCGGGCGATGCTGCCGTATGTGCTGGAGAGTAAGTTTTGAGATGGTTGAGGGTGTTGAGAGGTTGAGATTGTTGAGGGTACATTACTCAACAATCTCAACTATCTAAACCCCTCAACATTCTCAACATCCTAAACCCCTCAACTATCTAAACCTCTCAACAACCTCAACATTCTATATAATGCTAGGCCGGGGGATTGTTCTTTTGACGTTTATGTTTTTCCAGTTGAGAGAGTCTTAGTGCATTTATTTTCCGGGACATTTCTTCCACCAATGGACGTACGCGATCCACATCTGAAGGTTGTAAATAATTGAGATCAGATGCAGTAATCAGGAGATTTAACACCTCCATAAGACTGCCGTAGGCTATTTCGGAGAACCGGGCCTGATCTTTAATTGGTTCTTGCGCTGCCCTCCGCGAGGTTGCAGGTTACGGAGACACTAGCCCGGCGAACCTGATTGACGATGCCAAATTTTTCTTCACCGGGTAACTGACCCGAAAGTTGATAAATCTGTCTGTTTAATTCCCGGCCCCGTTGCCAGACGTCCAGTTTTTCAAATGCGTAAGCGTGTTTCATATTTTCGTTGATTAAGTTGAAATAGCCAAAGATAACCACCCTCAACAATCTCAACATTCTCAACACCTCAACAATCTCAACATTTTTGAAAAACCTCCTACTCCTCCTCATGACCCTCACCACCGGCAGCGCTTTCGCCAGCCAGGTCGATACCGTTGAGATTTTCAGCGCTTCCATGCACAAGCAGATCCGCTGTATCGTCGTCAGGCCCGACAACTACCGTTTTACTGGCACGCGTTACCCGGTGTTATACCTGTTGCATGGCTGGAGCGGCAACTACGGCGGCTGGCTTACCGATGCACCGCAACTGCGCCAACACGCCGACAAGTATCAAATGCTGATCGTGTGCCCCGACGGCGGCTACGACAGTTGGTACATCGATAGTCCGGTGGATTCGATGGCACGGTATGAGACACATATTTCGCAGGAAGTGGTGCATTACATCGACTATTACTACTATACGCGGCAAGAGCCTGCCGGGCGCGCCATTGCAGGCCTGAGCATGGGCGGGCACGGCGCGATGTCACTCGCTATCCGCCACCCGGAAGTATTCGGCGCGGCAGGCAGCATGGCCGGTGGACTTGACCTGCGGGCCTGGAAAAAGAACAACTGGGATTTGCAGGGCGTGCTCGGCGACCCGGAACTGCACTGGGATAACTGGGAACAGTTTTCGGTGGTGAACCTCGTTTCGAGGCTGCAAAAACTAAAAACACCGCTCATCATCGACTGCGGCACCAGCGACTTTTTTATCGAAGCCAACCGCGAAATGCACCGCCGCCTGCTGGAAATGGGCTACCCGCATGAATATACCGAACGCCCGGGCGAACATAACGGGCATTACTGGGGCAGGGCCGTGGATTTTCAGGTGCTGTTTTTTGCGCGATTTTTTGATGAATGATGAATGATGAATGATGAATGATGAATGATGAATGATGAATGATGAATGATGAATGATGAATGATGAATGATGAATGATGAATGATGAATGATGAATTTTCAAGATCTCATCATTATTCAAAAAATCAATTCAACCATTTGATATTCAATTACTTATTCCACAAGTCTCAGAAGACCGAGTGGCAAAATTCATCATTCATCGTTCATCGTTCATCATTCATCATTCCCCTCCAGAACGACCCCAGTTTTTTATGCAACTGCGTCGCTTCCCGTTGATACGAATGCCCGTTGTCATTCCGCATGGTGTCCAGTAAATTCCGAAAATCGGGATTGTTGGTTTGCCCGGCCGCCACGTATGTCAGCAACAGGTTCCACTCCGCTTTTTCTTTAAATTTTACCTCGTTGCGCTGAATACACGACTTGAAGGCGTCGATGGCAAGGGTGTAATGCCCGAGTTGCATGGCGGCATGGCCGAGGTAGTACTGTGCTTCGGCGAAGCGCTCCTGCTCGGGCGAGATGTTTTTGAAAAAATCTTCGGCCGCCTGTAAACGACTGTCTTCCAGCGCTTTAAAACCAGGTTCGAGCGGGTTTTCCATGGCGGTTCCCGAGCGGAACGTGCCTGCTTCGGGCGATTCGTATTGCGCCGAGAAAAGCGCTTCATCGCTGTACCGTTCTCCGGCCCACTGCACCGAGAACCAGCCCAGAATGAGCAGCACGCTGGCAGCGGCGGCCAGGCGAATCCACAGGGCGCGTGTGTTGACGCGACCGGCGGTCATAGTGGGTGCGGCGGTCTCCGATTCGCTTTTTGCCCAGCCCTGTAGTTGCGAGCGCAGTTGCGCTTCTACACCCTGCTCGATCACTTCCTGACCGAGCCGGTACAGATCAAGCGCTTCCCGAAGGTCGGGATTGGCCGTCAATTCGGCCTCGAACACGGCGCGATCAGCGGCGGGCATCGTACCCTGGGCGTATTGTTCCACCCGTTCCATGTATAGTTCTAGATCCATGATTTTCAGTTAGATAGCAATTGTTCAACATGTGGATTTTTCCGTATGATCTCCAATAGCGACACGTGGCAGCGGTACTTGGCTTTGCGGGCCATATCGGAACTGGAAAAGCCGAGCGAGACTGCGATTTCCTCCATGGAATATGAAAGTTTCCATAGTTCGAGGATCTGCTGGCATCGTTCGCCGAGTTCCTGCAGCAATCGGTTCAGCACCGTTTTCCGTTCTTCCGTTACCAGCGTCACTTCCGGCGTCAGGGTATCAGGTTCGTTCGAGAGTGGCATTTCTGCTACGCTGCTGGTGTGCGCCTGTTTGCGGAGTTGATTCATCCACAAAAACCTGCAAATGGAATACAAATACCCTTTGACCGGCGCCTCGCCCCTGAATTTCCCCTCCCTGATGTTGCGGTCGAGCACGATCATGCCTTCGTGAAACATGTCCTGTCCGTCGGTCGCGTTGCCCTGGTGATTGCGCACGAACGCTGCCACCATCCGTTTCAGGTCGCCGTCTTCGTAAATGGCTTTGAGCGCGCTTTCGCGCCCCGGGCCGCCTGCGGAGATGGCGTCTACCAGTTGTTCATCCGTGAAATCCGGTTTCTTCATATCGATGTGTTTTGCGGCGGAAAAATGTACCCAGCCGGATTGTTTTAATTACTGAAAACGTCTGAGTCGTAAATAAATGCGTTTTTTGTCGTTTAAACCCGATAAAGGTATCCACATTCGGGAAAATCAGGGAAATGCTTCAGGTCCGTTTTTACTTCTGTCTATGTGCGTTCGTGCTGTTGCTCACCGGGCAGCAACGCGACAGCATGTCGGCCGTGCGCCTGCTGCACGACGCCCAGGTGGCGTTCGAGGCGGCCAATTACGACCAGGCGCTGGAAAAAGCGCAGGGTGCGCTCGGCAATTTCCCCGAATCCGGCCTTCGTACGGGTGAATGCCTGCTGCTGATCGGGCATGCTTTTCTGGAAAAAGGCGAATTCGAGGCCGCGCAACAGCAGTATCGCTCGGCTTTGACCATTTTTCAAAACGCCGACGGCAAAAGTGCACAAACCGCAAAGGCGCTCAACGGACTGGGTGAATGTTTAACTAAAAAAAACGACTGCGAGCGGGCAGAAGATTTTTACAAAAAGGCCCTGCACATCCGCCAATCTTTGTTCGGCGAACTGCATGAGTCGGTAGCCGATTCGTACAACAACCTGGCCAACTGCCTGGTACAGAAAGGCCGCTATGCCGACGCGCTGGCACTCCACCAAAAAGCGCTCGGCATCCGCGAAAAAGTATTGCCCGCCAACCATCCCGACCTGGCAACAAGCCGCAACAACCTCGGCAATTGTTACCTGCTTTCCGGAAATTACCCGGAGGCATTGCGCAGTTTCGAAACGGCACTGCGCATCCGGCAGCAAATTTTCGGACCCGACCACCCGAAAACGGCGCAGGTGCTCAACAACCTCGGCAATTGTTACGCCGAACTGGGTCAGCGCAGCCAGGCCGTGCGATACTACCAGGCAGCGCTCGACATTCGCCGCCGGCACCTGGGGCCGATGCACCCGGGCGTAGCCACCGCGCTGGAGAATATCGGCGACCTCCATTTCGACAACGGCGACTACATCGCAGCGCTCGACGCGTTCCGGCAGGCATACGGCATTCAACAATCCGTGCACCCGGCAGGCAGCGCGCCACTTGCTTCGTTACAACAAAAAATGGGGCTTTGCTACCAGTACGAGGGCGATTACGACAAAGCCCTGACGCTTCAACTGGATGCCCTGAAAGTACTTTCGGCTACGCTTGGCGCCACGCACCCCGACATGGCAGGCCTTTTCAATAACCTTGGCAATTGTTATGCAGGCCGGAAGGACTTTGCTCGCGCCATTGAATATTATAACAACGCGGAAAAGATTTACCGGCTCGCCGGACAAGGCCCGAACCCGGATAATGCATTACTATACAATAACTTAGGTATTGCCTGGCTTGAAATGAATGAAGCGCAAACGGCGCTGATTTTTTTCAAAAAAGCGGAACAAACCCTGCGCAGCGTCACCACAGCGCACCCCGATCTGATCATTTCCCTGAAAAACCAGGCACTCGCTTACGAACGCATGGGAAACGCCCCGGCAGCGCTTACCGCTTTCGAACATGCCCTGCGGGAAAGCGCGCACGCCGACCCTGCCAACAAGGTAGAAGTGTGGAGCGATTACGGCGCTATGCTTTGCCGGCGCGGCATGCAGCACAATGACACCACTGTGCTGCGCAAGGCAGTATTCATGCTGGAATCGGCGCTGGCGTTTGCTGACAGCCTGCGCCTGCAACTGACGGCGCCCGCATCGCGGCAACGCTGGCTGGAAAAACTGTACCCCGTGCACACGAGCGCCATCGAAGCCTGTTTCCGCCTCTGGCAGCAAACCGGCGAAACGGCCATGCTGGAATCAGCGTTCCGCCGTGCCGAACAAAGCAGAAGTCTGCAACTGCTCGAAAACCTGCACAAGGAACAGGCCGAACGCTCCGCCGGCGTGCCCGATTCACTGCTGGAACAAGAGCGTTACTGGGGAGAAGAACTGAACCGGCGGGAAAAAAACCGCCTGTCCTGGCTCGGCGCGGGCGCCCTGGAAGAAGCGCGGGCAGCCGACGCGGGCATCACCGAAGCGCGGCAGCAACTCAGCGCGCTGGTGCACTACATCGAACAGCAATATCCCGATTATTACCGCATGAAATACAGCATCCGGACGGCCGGCATCGAAACGGTGCGCCGGGAATTGCTGGGTGCGGGCAATCAGGCGCTGGTGGAATACTTCATGACCGACAGTGTACTGTTTGTTTTCATCGTCACGCAGGATGTGTTCAAGGGCCTCCGCCTGCCCTACGATTTCCCGCTGGATAACTGGGTATCCGATTTTCGAAACAGCATTCAGGCCTATCCCGGCGCTTCCGGAAAAGCGGCTGCTACCCTTTCGGCTACGTATGCCGAACGCGCTTACCGTATTTTCCAAACGGTGGTAGCGCCGGTGCAGGCGGCGGTGCAATTACCTGAAAATCTGATCATTATACCAGACGGGGCTTTGTCGTACGTGCCATTCGAGGCGCTATTATCCGAAGTGCCGGCCGATCCGCAGCAGTTCAAAAGACACCACTACCTGCTGCGCGATTACCGGATTCAATACGGGTATTCGGCCACCCAACTGGCCGACTTGCAGGAGCAGCCAACGGAGACGGCTTCCAAAACCGTACTGGCAGTGGCGCCCGATTTTAAAAACAACCCGTACGGCCTGAAACCGCTGCAATACAACCGGAAAGAAGCGAAAGAAGTGTGCGGCATGCTGGATGGAGAACTACTCGACCGGGAAGACGCGACGATGGCGGCTTTTGTAGCAAAAGCGCCGGACTACCGCATTTTGCTGCTGTCCACCCATGGGCAGGCCAGCAGCGCGGCGGGCGACCTTTCTTACCTGGCATTTGCGCAGGCGCAAGACTCGTCGGGAAGCGCATTTTTGTACGTGCGCGACTTGTACCTTCTGCATTTTCCGGCTGAACTCGTGGTACTCAGCGCCTGTGAAACCAGCGTGGGCGAATACCGCCTCGGCGAGGGTGTGATCAGCCTGGCCAAAGGTTTTTTCCATGCCGGCGCACGCAGCATCGTCGCTACGCTCTGGAGCGTGGACGACGCGAAAAACGCCAAATTGATTCGTATGTTTTTTGATTGCCTGCGTACGGGCGTGCGCAAGGACGAAGCGCTGCGGGACGCCAAACTGCGTTTTCTGGACAAGGTGTCGCAGGATGAAGCGCACCCGGTGTACTGGGCGGCAGCCATTGCCAACGGAGATATGGCGCCGATGGATCTGCCGGGATCGGGATGGCCGTGGTGGTGGATGGCAGGCGGCGCGCTGGTGTTGGGAATGTTGGTGGTCTTTTGGGTTTGGAAACGGAAAATGATTACATGATTACATGATTACATGATTACATGATTACATGATTACATGATTTAAAATGTAAGATTGAGGGCATCCCGTTCAATCATACATTTTAAATCATGTAATCTTAAATCTTAAATCAATTCCTTCCGCGCCTTCCGCCGCCGCCTTTATTCCCTTTCGAGGCTTTGGTGGAGGATTTCTCCTTCTGCATCTTGCCGCCGTTGCGGCCATTTCCGGTAGTGGTGGATTTTTCTTTTTTCATTTTTCCGCCATTACGGCCTTCGACTGTCGTGGAGGATTTTTCCTTTTCTACCCTGCCGCCGTTACGGCCATTCACGGTCGTGGTGGTTTTTTCCTTTTGTATTTTACCGCCGTTGCGGCCGTTGACCGTAGTGGTGGTTTTGGTTTTGCTGTACCGGCCGTTGCCGTTGGTTTTGATATGCGTGGTCGTACGAGTGCGTACAACCGTAGATTGGCGGCGGTGAGGGGCATACACGACGTGCGCACGCGGAACCCGGCGCACCGTAACTACGTGATAATGTCTGTGATACGGGCGAAATCTTGGATAAAAGACATGCCAGGGGCGCGGGCGGAACGGATGCCAGAAACTTGGGTAATATCCCCAGCGCCAGGGAGATACGTATACCACATATGCCGGGCGGTAAATAAAACGAATCGGCGACCAGAACCAAACGTTCACCACGATGGCATCCGGCGCGAAACGCACGGCCGGTCCGCCGCGGCCTTTGGGTGCATCTGCCGCTTCTTCTTCGGAAGGTTCGGCAATCACCTGCTCGCCGAACACGTCTTCGTCGCCGACGATTTGCAGAACGGCAGTTTCAGCACCGGTTTTTTCAATTTCGATCACGGCAATATCCTGCGATTCCGATGCGCTGATGGGCACCTGCAGCACGATGGCGTGCACGTCGCCGTCCATCTCGTCGACAACGCGGACATAGTCCGTCTGGCCGTCTTCGTTCAGATCGAGGTTGTTGGCTACGTTGTCTTCTTCGTTGAGGCGTTTTTCAAAATCTTCCAGGGAGGACGACTGTTTGAAGAGGTCCAGTGCCGCTTCCAGGCTGAAGTTATCGCCGGGAAGACCTGTACTGTCGACCTCGCTGTCGTCCTGTGCCTGCAATGGGAACGACAGCAGCGCTGCAGCCAGCGCAGTAAGGAGCCATAATTTCGGTTGCGTTTTCATGATAACGTTTTAAAAATTTAAAATGGTTTTACCGGCTCTCTGCCGGCACAAAAGTGTCAGGTTGCATCGGTTTCACAAGCACCTGTCTTTTCGACTCTGATGGAACGGACAAGTTTAATCTGTGGATATAAAGTGTTTGAATTTTTTGAAAACATTAATTTTACGGGCTGTGATTTTGACTATGATTTTAATATGATTTATATGATGGCCATGATTATGATCCGAACATAATCATGGCCATCATATAAATCATATTAAAATCATAGTCACAGTCCCACCACCGCGTCCACCATGGCATTCCGAAAATCGAAAAAGGTTTGTTTCAGGCTGCTTTTGGCATCCGTTCCATAGTTGACGAAATACACCATCGTGCGGTCTTTTTCGGGAAACCAGTACATATCGGCCGTGTAGCCGAGGTCGCGACCGCGGTGTCCGTAGGCGTATTCGTCGGGTGCACGTTCGAGAAAATCGCGGAAAATCCCGAGTCCGTTGGCGCGGTTGGCATCTTCCACGGGCGCGGTGAAGGTGAGCATTTCGGACAGGCTGCCGGCGGAGAGCACCCGTTTTTCACGCACCAGTGCTTCGATAAACACTTGCAGATCGTACACATTGGAATAGAGTCCGCCGTAACCGTTTCCGCTACCCGTGTTGTAGTTGGTCATGTTCAGGATGGTGCCGTTGTTGTAGAGGTCGAAATATCCCTGCGCCGTATTGGCCGGCAGCGGATCGTGCCAGTAGTAGGAAGTATTGGACAAAGCGAGCGGTTCGATGATTTTTTCCCGGAGCAGTTGGGCGTGGTCTTTCCCGGTAGATGATTCGATGATCATGGTCAGCAACAGGAAATTCGTATTGGAGTAGGAAGCATCCGTGCCGGGCGCGAATTCAGGGTCGTCGCCATACACGTATTTGATCAGTTCATCGGGTTTCCATTTCCGCGACGGGTTGTTCAAAACGGCCAGGTAAAACGAGTTGTCGTCGATGACGTCGGCGATGCCACTGGTATGATTGAGCAACATGCGCACCGTGCTTTCGCGCGCATTTTTCACGTGGTCGATCACATCCGAAGAGACCCATTTTGAAATGGGATCATCCAGCGCAAAAGCGTTTTCTTCCACCATCCGCAGGCAAAGCGCGCCGATAAATGTTTTGGTAATACTGCATGCTTTGGAGACGGTGCAGGGTTTCATATCGATATTTTCAGAAATATCGGCTTTACCGGAAGCGCCCACCCAAAGCCCGTTTCCGTCGCGCACCAGCGCGGAAATACCGGGAAGTCCTTTGGCGACGTACTGATCGAGCACAGCCTGGTAAACAGCCGCTTTCGGGTGGCCGGGGGTAGCGGTGTAGGAGCAATCGGCGCTGTGGCCGATGTCTTTCGCACAACCTGTCGGGAACAGGAACAGGGCCGGTAAAAGCCAGGCGAGGTATTTATTTTTCATGGCGTTTGTTGTTGAAAGAAGAAAAGGGAACTGCCGCGCCAACGTGCAGAGCGGTATTGGGCAGCAGGGGCACATAGGATTTCACGAAAGGCATTTGCAGAAAAAACTGGTAATCCAGGAAAAAGCGGGGCGCCGGCGGTTTTTGCGGCGGCTGGTAACTGAGTCCCAATGCTGCGGAACCCATGAACTGCGCACGGCCCAGGTTCGCCTTGCGGTCGTACGTGCCGTCTTTCCATTTGAATACCTCTGTGTTGGAAAAGGCGTGCAGATACCCGGCGCCGATGCGTATTTCGGCAGCCGTGCCGCGCCAGATGGAACGCCGGTAACCCGCTTCGGAATAGAGTTGCACGGCGGTTTGCACGTACTTGTGCCAGGAAAGTCCAACTTTGGCGGTTTGAAACCACTGATTTCGGGCAGACCGGTTGTAAGGGAATTCGATGCCGGCAGAAATACCGGGATGCACGGGTGTAGTGAATACGGTGCCCGGAAGTTGCGTACCCAGGTTGAAGACAGATACGATCCAGTGCGGATGACAGCGTGCCGTGGAATCGGCCTGGGCAAATCCGTAACAGGCATAAATCAGCAGTGCAGGTAGCAGGTAGATGCCGCGTTTACATTTATTCATGGCTAGCATATTTAGTACCTACAATTTTACCTCTTCCTTACGGTATATTGTATGACTCCCGTTAGACGAACGGGTGATTTGTTACGCAGGCCAACGGCGGCTTTCGAGCATGCTGACTCAATCAGCCTTTCGGCAAATCCTCTTTCCAGCCGACGGCGAACATCAGAACAACAATGTGTAAAAGTCAGGTGACGTGTATGCCCTGAAATCACATGACTTTTCGGGTGAGACTGCACCATGGCACAGGTTTTTCCCCTAAAGTATTTGCCGTAAAACTTTTACTTTGTGCATCGAATTCCCCATGCTCCGTACTTATGAATAAAATCCCCGCTGCCTCCATCCGGCAAACACTCCTGCTACTCCTGATCGCCCTGATTTTCGGCCTGCTGTTCTGGAATCTGCAATTTTTTATACCCGCAGTGCTGGGCGCTTATACGTTGTATATCCTGACGCGTTCGCCGTTGATATTCCTCACCGAACGGCGTAAGTGGAACAATGCCCTGTCTGTCGCCCTGCTCATGATCCTTTCATTTCTGATCATTATGTTGCCCATGTTCTGGGTATTCAAGATGCTTGAAGGACACGTTATGGCGCTTTTGAACAACTCGGACAACCTGTTTTCGAATGCACAACGCGTCATTCAATCGATTGAGAACAAATACGGTGTGGAACTGATGACACCCGAAAATGTCAGAAGCCTGACCCTCCGCAGCGTATCGCTCGCGCAGGGAATTTTGAACGCCACGCTCAACGGTGCCGCCCTCGTGATTGTTATGTATTTCATTTTGTGGTTTATGATGCGGGAAGGCAAGGAAATGGAGCAGGGATTTCTGGAGTTATTGCCCCTGCGCGACGAAAACGTACGGTTCGTCCGCGTGCACCTGCACGAGATGGTTTATTCCAATGCGCTGGGAATTCCGCTCATGGGAGCGGTGCAGGCGCTGGCGGCGCTTCCCGTTTATTTGTTCCTGGGCGTCGGAGACGTCTGGCTGTGGGTTGCCGTTACCTTCTTCACCGGTATGATGCCGGTCGTTGGCGTAGCGCTGGCATATATTCCGCTTTCCCTGATCCTGTTGGCCAACGGTCAGGAAGGAAATGCGGCGTTCATTTTTCTGTATGGCGTGATCGTACTGGGCTCCGTCGACAACATCGCCCGAATGTGGGTCTTAAAAAAGATCGGGCGAACACACCCGCTCATTACCCTGTTCGGCGTGATTGCCGGGTTGAAACTATTTGGCTTCATCGGGTTCATTTTCGGGCCGATTCTGATTTCTATGGCGATTCTGCTCTTTCGGATTTACCAGAAAGAATTTGGCAGCACGCCGGCAAAGAAGGAAACGGAGTAAACGAAAAACGTTGCAATTCAATCAATCAGTTATACCAACTCATTCATGCTGGAAAATGTAACCGCCTACGAGGTCCTGTTCTGTGTTTGTGCCCTCATTATTGTGTCTTATCTGTTTTCACTGCTGCACCGGGCCACGCGTATTCCGTCGGTACTGATGCTGCTGGGACTAGGCATTGCCCTGAAACAATTGTCGCTTTGGAGCGGATTCAGCCTGCCCATCCCGGCGAGACTGGTGGAGTTTCTGGGCACCATCGGCCTGATCATGATTGTGCTGGAAGCGGGACTGGACCTCACCCTGAGCCGGGACCGGTTGCCGCTCATCCGCAATTCGTTTTTTTCCGCACTGGTGATTTTTGTCCTGTCGGCACTGTGCATTGCAGGTATCCTGCAGTACGCATATCCGGGGCAGCCTTTTGTCAATTGCCTGGTGTATTCCATTCCGCTCAGCATCATCAGCAGTTCCATTGTGCTTCCCAGCGTGCACCACCTGACGGAAGATAAAAAGGAGTTTCTGATTTACGAGGCGTCCATTTCCGACATTCTCGGCATTATGGTCTTCAATTTTTTCACTACAGACGAGGTGATCACCGGGCAGTCGGTCGGCTGGTTTTTCAGCAGCCTGGTACTGGCCTTAATCATCTCGGCGGCTGTGTGCTTCGGGCTCATGCTGTTGCTGGTAAGGAGCAGGATCAACGAGCGTTTTTTCCTGATGTTCTCGGTGCTGGTGGTGATTTATGTGGGCGGGAAAATGCTGCACCTGCCCTCGCTGATTACGATCCTGATGTTCGGATTGGTGGTCAACAACTGGGAATTGATTTCCGGAAAATTCACCCGCCAGTATTTCGTCGTGGAAAAAGTGCAGGACACCGGGCGGTTCCTGAAAAGTATTACCGCTGAATCTTCCTTCCTGATCCGCACGTTTTTCTTCGTGATTTTCGGCTACAACATCAACCTGGCTTTTTTCCAGAACCAGACGGTGCTTTTGATCGGTGGAGCCATTGTTGCAACCTTGCTGGGCATGCGGTTTATTTACCTGCGCATTTTGCACAAATACCATTTGTTCCCGGAACTCTTTTACATCCCGCGCGGATTGATCACCATCCTGCTGTTTTATAAAATACCGGAGTTCCGAAAACTGCAGGGTTTCGACGAAGGCATCCTGTTTTTTGTCATTCTCGCTACGGCGCTGATTTTGATGCTGGGATCGCTCTTGTACAAAGACAAGCCGACAGAATATGAATCGGGATCGGATATAGAAGTGTGAGAGTCCGTAGATTACACCGCTTCGCTCCGAAAACCTGAATAGATGGAGCGGAGCGGCACACTCTACGCATCTCACTTCTCACTTCTCACTTCTATAAAGTACACCGTGAACCCCTTATCCGGATCCGATGTCACGGCCTCTTCATACATCAACTGCACCTTGTTAGGGCCGGGTCGCAGCCATTGTTTTTGCAGGGTAACTTTCTGATTTTCAATACCTTTCCCCTGATTAGGCGGCAGGTACACAGCATTATCGTCGTTGAAGATCACCAGCGCTTCCCGGTTGCTGTTGACGCCCTGATAGCGGATATCCATTTGAATAGTGGGCGCATCATACACGTTTTGCGGAATATCGATGGCAAACGGCGTGGACACGATTTTGTCGGCCGCTTTGCCGAGTTGAATCACCAGGTTCTGGTTTTGCGGGCGCGGTTTGTTGCGGTCCCAGCCAAACACTTTTACACTGCCGTCGGGCGAGGCCTCAGGGTAATATTGCAGGTTCTGGTACACGAACATGCGCGACTGCTCATCTACAAAAACATTGTCGAGGTAATAATCCGCCAGCAGCCAGCCGCGGGGCGAAGAGGCGACCGTTCGTTGCAGATCCCCGAAGGTAGCGGCGCTGTATTTGCCGGGTTCGGGCGCGTTCTGCACGTAGCGTTTCAGTTTGGTGTCGTAATGCATTTGCCTGAACCACAGGATATTATCTTCTTTCAAATAATAGGCGGCGGCGTTGGTAACAGTCGACATCAATACGTCGCCGGCCTGCAGGTGCTGCTTGACGAAATCGCTGGGTTGTTTCCAGTTGGTAAAATTGCAGTCGGCAATGTTCTCGTTCACCACGTGCCCTTCCACCTGTTCGGCCAGTACCAGGCGTTTCATTTCTTTCCAGCGCACACTGCCCAGCATGAACAGGAATGGCAGCAGGAGCAATGCATATTGAAAATTATGGGAAGCGCCGGCAAACACCTTTTGCGTCAGATAGCGGAACAGCCAGTAAAAAAACACGCCTGCCGACAGCAAAAACCACGGAAAAACGAAAATAAAATATCGCGGCATGGTAGGGTCCCTGAACAAAAAACTCATCAGCAGAAACGGCGTCACCACACTGGCAAAAAGCCAGGCCGCCGAACGGGCACGTATACCGAACGCTATCACCAGTCCCGCCACTGCCGCGAAATACAGCAGCGCCGGATCGTAGCGCAATACGCCGTGGTAAATGCGGAATGCCTCCCAGGGCTGTTTCGCCCACAATTCGGACAGGCGCGATCCCTGCGGCAACACCCAGTCGACCTGCTGTGCCGACAAAAGCGCCGACAACGGTGTGCGAAGCAGGTCGTTCACGCCCGGCAAAATCATCAGCAGCAAGGGCAGCGATGCTACGCCCAGCCAGAAATACTTGTTGCGGAAACGGTCTTCTTCACCACGCCGGATTTTCCCGGCAGCAATGATCACGGCGTATGTGCCGACGGTAAACGGAAAGAAAAAAGTCAGTTGATGCGACAGCAACGAAGCCGCCAGCACAGGCAGCATCCATAGCAGGTGTTTCAGGGAAATGCCGTTTCTGCGCCAGAAATCGGACGATTCCGGCTCTTCTTTGTTTTCAAATGCTTTCAAAAAAAGCAGCCCCAGCAGTAAATAGAAAAAAGCGAAGATGGCGTAGTTGCGCCCCATACGCGACCAGAAGATAAGGTACAGCGAAAACGTGCCGGCAAAAGCGCCGAGCAACCCGACGTAGCGATTGAACAGGCGTTCGCCGAGGCGGTACATCAGGTAGACAGTTCCCACACCGAACAAAACACTCGGCACCCGCGCCCAGAAAGCGGTGTCGCCGAACAGTTTGAAAAACGGGATCATGACCGCCGTCAGCAGAATACCGTTGTTGTCGTCGGTCAGCAGCGGTCCGGTGCCGGCATTGAAATTCCGGGCGCGAAACACGTGCACGAACTCATCCACCCACAGCGACAGGGCATCCAGGTTCAGGATTCTGAGTATCAGCGCGATCAATACCAGCGCGCCGAGCGCAGGCAGGGCATACCGGTCGGCCAGCGCCTGCCAGTCGGGCGGCGGTGCGGCCGGTGCGGCTACGGTTTTTCGGGGAGCCGCTTTCGCGGGGGCTGGGGTTGGGCGCTGCGCCTTCTGTTTTGACATGCAACTATCTTCGTTTTTCGTCGGCA
>Ga0209717_1003008_pt1 | contig 15230 bp, 12 predicted proteins | sample AD_UKC048_MetaG_FD_184418 | JGI IMG/M metagenome (GOLD analysis project Ga0209717, IMG submission 184418) | Active sludge microbial communities of municipal wastewater-treating anaerobic digesters from USA - AD_UKC048_MetaG (SPAdes) (version 2) | ecosystem: Engineered > Bioreactor > Anaerobic >... | reverse complement strand
CAGGCCAGGCGCGTGAGTATCATAACTACATGCTGCCTGTTGATACTGGCGACGGGGCTCCTGTCTTTTTGCTGGGTTTGCGGGATACGCCGGCTGAGCGGTTTCGTTACCTGCGGGTACCCGCGGACGAGCAGGGTTCTATGGATGAGTTTTTGCGGCTGAAAGCGGCTCTGGCAGACCCGGAGACCCGCAAACAGGCCATTGACCGGTATTCCGCGAAGGCGATTGACCAGTCCAAGCCGGAGCTGGCCCGGCAGCTGGCCGCATCTGCCACGCGTGCGTTGGGCTTGTTTGCCGGCGATGAGGCTGGCAAGGATGGTAAACCCGTGGCAGGTTTGCAGGCCGTCGCTGATTTCATTGAGAGTAACGTGCCTGAAGCTGAGCGAGCCAAGGCGGGTGAAGTATTGATTCGTATCCTGAATGGCACGCTGTTTGAGCTGGTTCAGACAGCCCGCGAGCGCGCCAGCATGCAACCATTGGAGCCCAATGAAAAAAGCCAGGCTTTCATGACGCAGGCCGTGCTGGCCTTGAGTGATGCTAATGCTTATCCCGCGCCATTGGCGCTACAACTCTCGGACTTCACGCAGGTGCAGGCCAGCGTATTTCAGGTGGCACGTGCCCCGGGCAAGAATGTGGTCTATTTGGGGTGCCTCTTGCTCATTCTGGGTGTTTTTGCGATGCTGTATGTGCGTGAGCGACGTCTGTGGATCTGGCTGGCTCCCAAAGCTGACGGATCCTTGGCAACCATGGCTTTGTCTACCAACCGCAAGACCATGGATGGTGACCGCGAGTTTGAGCAGCTCAAACTGAAACTGATTGGTGTGAAGGATTGAAACTATGAACACGATGACCCAACCCGCATCGCAGGCAACTACGATCACGTTGAACGAGAGCTTCATGTCCAGGCGCAACTGGTTCGACTGGGTATTTGCCATCGTTGTGATGGCTGGTGGGCTGTTCGCGTTCTCGCGTTACAGCGCATTCATGGATGTCTATGAGAAAGGCATTCTGCTTGGGGCTATGCCGGCAGTGATCTGGCTAGGCTGGTTCTGGCGCCCGGTCCGGCTTTTGCTGCTGGTGGTTGCCGGTTTTGCGCTAATGGGTATCGCTTCCTATCAGGGTGACCTGGCTCGAGCAGAGACGGTGTTCTGGCTCAAATATTTCCTGTCTAGCCAGTCGGCTATTCTGTGGATGAGCGTGCTGTTTTTCATGGCCACGATTTTTTACGGAATCGGCACGTTTGCCAAAGGTCAGAGCTCCACGATGGAGCTGATTGGCTCACGCATCACCTGGGTGGCGGTGGGCATGGCATTGGTTGGTACCCTGGTGCGCTGGTATGAGGGGTACCTGATTGGTTCAGACGTCGGGCATATCCCCGTGAGCAACCTGTACGAAGTATTCGTACTTTTTTGCTGGATGACGGCTGCGTTTTATCTTTATTTTGAGGAGCGGTATGACACACGTGCACTGGGCGCGTTTGTCTTGCTGATTGTGAGCGCTGCGGTGGGCTTTTTGCTCTGGTATTCCGTAGTGCGCGGTGCGCATGAGATACAGCCACTGGTACCCGCACTCAAGAGCTGGTGGATGAAGCTGCATGTTCCCGCCAACTTCATTGGATACGGCACGTTTGCGCTGGCTGCCATGGTGGCATTTGCCTACCTGATCAAGCAGCAAGAGACAGAGACCCGTTGGCACAAGCTGACACCACTGTGGCTTTTGGGCATCGTGCTATGTTTCCTGCCCTTGGTGTTTCGCAAGAGTTCGTCCGAGGCGGGTGGCTCATACTGGATCGGCTACCTGGCGGTTTCGGCCGTTATCGTCGGCAGCATCCTTATGGGGCGCAAGCGTATTGCGTCGCGTTTGCCCAGCTTTGAAATTCTGGACGACGTGATGTACAAGTCCATCGCAGTAGGCTTCGCCTTCTTCACCATCGCCACGGTGCTGGGTGCTCTTTGGGCGGCCGAGGCTTGGGGTGGTTACTGGAGCTGGGACCCCAAGGAAACCTGGGCATTGATCGTCTGGCTGAATTACGCCGCCTGGCTGCACATGCGGCTCATGAAGGGTCTGCGCGGGACGGTGGCGGCCTGGTGGGCGCTGGGCGGCTTGGCCGTGACGACTTTCGCTTTCCTGGGCGTCAACATGTTCCTCAGCGGCCTGCACAGCTACGGTGAGCTGTAAAGAGCGTTCGTCATGTTGTAAGAACGGCCCCGGTGGCACGACTACCCGGTAATTGAATAGTTTCCGCAGTTTGAAAGGCCCCAGACATGATTATCAAGACACATCGAGACGGATTCATCCACCCGGTTGCCAGCGACGTAACTCCAGCCCGCGTTTATGAGGGCCGGCGCGACATGATCAAGCTGATGGCTACGGGCGTTGCTGGGGCGGCCATGGCTTCGTGGGCGGCTCGGGATGCCCGAGCCCAAGTAGCTCGCCCGGGCAAGTTGGCAGCGTTGTCAGGTGCCAAATCGGCCATCGCTGGTGCGGCCACGATGGAAAAAATCACCGATTACAAAGACGCCAGCAGCTATAACAACTTCTACGAATTTGGCACCGATAAGTCGGACCCAGCCAAAAATGCCCATACGCTGAAAACCACGCCCTGGACGGTAGAGATCGAGGGGCTAGTGAAGAAGCCCGCGAAGTATGCCCTTGAAGATTTGCTGAAGCTCAGCGCGCAAGAGGAGCGCATTTACCGCCTGCGATGCGTCGAAGGCTGGTCCATGGTGATTCCCTGGGTGGGCTATTCGTTGTCCGAACTCATCAAAAAAGTAGAGCCACTGGGCAATGCTAAATTTGTGGAGTTTGTGACGCTGGCCGACCCCAAGACGATGCCCTTTGTCGGTTCGCGGGTGCTGGACTGGCCCTACGTAGAGGGATTGCGCCTGGATGAAGCCATGAACCCGCTGACGCTGCTGTCCTTTGGCATGTACGGTGAAGTGCTGCCCAACCAAAGCGGTGCGCCGGTGCGACTCGTGGTGCCCTGGAAGTATGGGTTCAAGAGCGGCAAGAGCCTGGTCAAAATTCGTTTCACCGACAAAATGCCTGCGACTGCCTGGAACAAGGCCGCTGCAAACGAATACGGGTTCTATTCCAACGTCAACCCAGATGTGGACCACCCCCGGTGGAGCCAGGCCAGCGAGCGGCGCATTGGTGATGACGGGCTGCTGGCCAAAAAACGCAAGACACTCATCTTTAATGGTTACGAAGCCCAGGTCGGGCAGCTCTATGCCGGCATGGATCTGAAAAAGTTCTACTGATGCCCGCTCCCGCTCCTGCTATTGCTCTGCCAGCCGCGCGGGTTAGGATGAAATCACTGCTACTTCACCCCGCCGCCAAACCGGTTGTTTTCATCCTCTCGCTGTTGCCGTTTTGCTGGTTGCTGTATGCAGCCATCACCAACAACCTGGGCGCCAATCCAGCCGAAGCGCTGATTCGTTCTAGCGGAGACTGGACATTGCGGTTTTTGTGCGTGGTGTTGGCGGTGACACCGTTGCGTGTGATAACCGACGCGCCAGCGCTGGCGCGATTTCGTCGGATGCTGGGCCTGTTTGTGTATTTTTACGTCGTCATTCACCTGATGAGCTACAGCTGGTTTGACATGGGTTTTGACCTGCCTGACATCACCAAAGACATCATCAAGCGCCCCTTTATTCTGGTTGGATTCTCGGCCTTTGTGTTGTTGACCCCTCTGGCGCTGACATCGTTTAACCGGGCGATCAAGGCCCTGGGGGCCAAACGCTGGCAGACCCTGCACAAGCTGGTCTACGGGGTGGCTGGCCTGGCCACGTTGCACTTTTTCTGGATGCGTGCAGGCAAAAACAACTTTGCCGAGGTGTTTGTCTACGCTGGGATATTGGGAACCCTTTTGGGGTGGCGTTTGGTCCGTTATGTGAGTAAAAAAAGGCCATAGCCCTCGTGAAATATGCGTGACTAGCTATTAAACTTATAGCAATTTATCTGACGAGACTTTCGCGCAGCAACTGGTCCTGAATCGTCTCGCGCTGACGTATTACATGAACCTTTGCGCCGTCCACCAGAACTTCAGCTGCGCGACCGCGGGAGTTGTAGTTGCTCGCCATGCTCATGCAATAGGCTCCAGCCGACAGTACCGCCAGCACGTCACCGGGCTGTACACCCAACTCCCGGTCATGGCCGATCCAGTCACCGCTCTCACACACTGGGCCGACCACTTCCCAGGTGGTGGGACTGTCTGATCGGGGTGTCACCGGAACAATCTGGTGATACGCCTGGTACATGGCGGGGCGGGGCAGGTCGTTCATGGCGGCGTCGACAACGCAGAAGTTTTTCTGTTCACCCGGCTTCAGGTACAGTACTTCGGTGAGGCAAACGCCGGCATTGCCAACCAGTGACCTGCCGGGTTCAATCATCAATTGACGTTGCCCGAAACCACGCGCATCCAGCTTGGTCAGAAGCCGGTTCCAAAGCTGATCGGCCTGGGGTGGCTGATCGCCGTTGTAGTTGATGCCCAGACCGCCGCCAAAGTCGATGTGATGAATGGGAATACCCGCGCCTTCAATCACCTCGACCAGATCAAGCATGCGGTCTACGGCGTCCAGGTAGGGCTCTTCCTGCGTGATCTGCGAGCCAATGTGGCAATCGATACCAACGACTTGAAGACCCGCCAAACCCGATGCGCGCTGATAGGTTCCCAGCGTGCGTTCGTGGGCAATGCCAAATTTGCTGCCCTTCAGGCCAGTTGAAATATAGGGATGGGTTTTTGGGTCCACATTCGGGTTGACGCGGATGCTGACGGGTGCGCGTTTGCCCATGGACGTAGCCACTTCATTGAGTACTTCCAGTTCGGGCTCGCTTTCCACATTGAAGCAACCAATACCGACTTCCAGCGCACGGCGCATTTCTGTGCGCGTTTTACCCACGCCCGAGAAGATGATTTTTGCCGGCACCGCGCCTGCGGCCAGGACACGCTCCAGCTCACCGCCCGAGACAATGTCAAAACCGCACCCTGCGCGGGCGAAAACCTGGAGCACGCCCAGCGACGAATTGGCCTTCATGGCGTAGCAAATCTGGACTTTGCGCCCCGTAAAACCACGCTGGTAGGCGGCCAAAGCCGCCAGCATGGACGCTTTGGAGTACACAAACAGGGGCGTTCCATGTTCTTTGGCTAGTAGCCCCAGGCGGGCGTCATCAACAAACAGTTCACCATCCCGGTAGGCGACGTGGGGTTGGCCTGGCATATTCTGGTGAGTCATTTTGTGCTTGTCGCAGGTGTGGGGGAAGAGGCGCTCGGGGTAGCTGCGGTTGCTGCTTTATTGCTGTTAGGCAGCAAAGTTTCGGGAAAGGTAGCGCGCTGCGTGCCGGGCGTGGTGGTCGGCATGAACAGCGGTCCCTTTTGTCCGCAACCGGGAAGGCCCACCATGCAGCTGACAAGGACAATGGTCCATGTCAACGGGCGGACTAAAATTTGGAGGGTACACATCATCCTCAAATTGTAATGACCGACCTTGAATTCATGGACCGCGCTGAAAGTCTGCTCAAAGCGGTTGAGCGCTGTTGTGACCGTATCAACGAGACGACGGACGCGGATATCGACAACCAGCGCGTTGGCGGCATGATCACATTGGTGTTTTCAAACAAAAGCCAGATCGTCATCAACCTGCAAAAACCGCTGCACGAAGTCTGGTTGGCTGCGAGGTCAGGCGGATATCACTACAAGTTTGATGGCGTGCAATGGGCTGACACCAAAGGGCAGGGCGAGTTTTTTGCCTGCCTGTCACGTGACGCCAGTGTTCAGGCAGGCAGTGACCTGCAATTCAACGCCTGATCAGTTGCGGAACAGGTCCAGAATACTTTTCTTCTCGTCGATTGGTGGGGTTGGTTCAGTGGTGCCAGTCGCTTCAGTAGTATCTGACAGGCCCAGGCTGCTGACGCCAGCGCCTCGCGCGTATTCGTCGTAGTACCACTCGCCACCGGAATTCACCACACCTTCCGGCACGGCAGGCTCCATGACGGGAACATTCTTCAGGGCATGCTGCATGAAGCTGATCCACACGGGCAGGGCCAGCCCACCACCGGTCTCGTTGCTGCCCAACTTGCGAGGCGTGTCGTAGCCTATCCAGGTGACAGCCGTCAGCGTGCGGTGAAACCCGGCAAACCAGGCGTCCATGGAGTCATTGGTGGTGCCGGTCTTTCCATATATGTCGCCACGTCCCAACGCAACTTTGGCCCTCGCAGCTGTTCCCGCACGCGTCACTTCTTGCAGTAAGCTGGACATGACGAAAGCATTGCGGGGGTCAATCACTCGTGCCGATGCGTCCAGTGGTGCCGGCTTGTGGTCCACCAGTACTTTTCCTCTTTGCTCTGTGACTTTGCGGATTAGCCAGGGATCAATATGAAAACCGTCATTGGCAAATACGGAATAGGCTGTTGCCAATTGCATGGGAGTGACCGACCCGGCGCCCAGTGCCATTGTCAGGTAGGCGGGATGTTTATCCGCTTCGAAGCCGAAATGTTGAATCCATTCCTGAGCGTACAGCGGTCCAATGGACTGCAGTATGCGGATGGAAACCATATTTTTTGACTTCGCCAAGCCTGTGCGCATGGTCATGGGGCCATCGAATTTGCCGTCATAGTTTTTGGGTTCCCAAGGTTGGCCTCCCGTTACGTCTGCATCAAAAAACAAGGGGGAGTCGTTAATCACTGTCGACGCCGTGAGCCCTTTTTCCAGCGAAGCCGAATAGATGAAAGGCTTGAAACTGGAGCCCGGCTGCCGCCACGCTTGTGTCACATGGTTGAACTTGTTTTTCTGAAAATCAAATCCCCCCACCAGTGCCTTGATGGATCCATCGCGAGGATCCAGTGCTACGAACGCTCCTTCGACCTCTGGCAACTGAGTTATTTCCCAAGTACCTTTGGTCGTTTTTGAGACGCGTATCAGCGCTCCACGGCGAATCTTGATGTTGGGTGGCGCCTTGTCCGCCAAGCCAGATTGCGCCGGTTTCAAGCCGTCACCTGTGATCTCGACAATCTCGCTGTTGCGCCTGACAGCCTTAATCTTCTTTGCGTCGGCTTCCAGAACGATAGCCGACATCACGTCACCGTTGTCTGGGTTCTCGTCCAGAGCATCATCAATGACATCATCCATTTCCTGTGGATCGTTTGGCAGCGAGATGAACTTTTCCGGCCCACGATAGGCCTGGCGACGTTCAAAATCCATAATTCCCCGGCGCAATGCCCTGTATGCGACTTCCTGGTCGGACGACTGCAACGTGGTGTATACGTTCAGACCCCGAACATAAGTCTCGTCTCCGTACTGTGCATAAATTAGCTGGCGGACCGTTTCGGCCACGTATTCCGCGTGAATTTTGGTGTTTTCGGAGTTGGTCTTTACCGTCAACGTTTGCTTTTTGGCCAACTCAGCCTGTGCCGCAGTGATGAAGCCGTTTTCCTCCATGCGGTCAATGATGTGCACCTGACGGGTACGTGCCCGCTTGGGGTTGATGATGGGGTTGTAAGCAGAAGGCGCTTTTGGCAAACCAGCCAGCATCGCGGCTTCGGCAACGGTAATTTCCTTCAGCGGCTTGCCAAAGTAGGCGTCCGATGCCGCAGCAAAGCCGTAAGCGCGATTGCCCAGAAAAATCTGATTCATATAGATTTCCAGGATCTGATCTTTCGTCAGCAGGTGTTCAAGCTTGAAAGTCAGCAGGATCTCGTAGATTTTTCTGGTGAAAGTTTTCTCTGATGACAGATAAACGTTGCGGGCAACCTGCATCGTGATCGTGGAGGCGCCCTGACTCTTGGCATTTTTGAGGTTGGCCAGACCAGCCCGCATGACGCCCTTGTAGTCCACGCCGCCATGTTCGTAAAAACGTGCGTCTTCAATCGCCAGTACCGCGTCAATCATGACTTTGGGAATTTCCTTGAGAGGCGTCAGGCTTCGGCGTTCCTCACCGAACTCGCCGATGAGCTCGCCATCTGCTGAAAATACCCGAAGAGGTAGCTTGGGCCGGTAATCGGAAAGGTCCGAAATGTCTGGCAGGTTCGGAAACGCCACGGCGAGTGCGAGTGCAATCGCCATCAATATAGATACAAGGCCTGCTGTTGCCAAACCCATAGCCCAAAGGCACAGGCGTATCAGCCACCGCGTGGTTTTGGGGCTGGATTCGTTTGGACCGGGTTTGGAGGGCATAAAAACCTATGTAAGATCGCGACACCATTATAGAAACGACCCGTCGAGGTATGGTTGGAATAGGCTTCGATCACATTGTTGCCTGACCGGCAGCGTTTACCGGACAGACGGTAGCGCAGATTGACAACGCTCTGCAAACGTCTGCTTTTGACAACGCTTTCCACCTGCTTACAAGGCAAATATCTTTGCGGGACAAGGGGCTTACTGATAGCATTCATGTGAAGTCTTAAGTTTCGCCGGTTCTCAATCGGCTTGTTTCAGGGGATAGTCTTGATCTCTTTGGGGTCTTTGTTTAGCCGCCAGCCGGCACCCATGTTGGGTTTGGATATCAGTTCGTCCAGCGTGAAGCTGGTTGAATTGGGTCGAAACAAATCAGGTGCATTGGTGCTTGAGCGTTGCGCGATGGAGCCCCTAGAGCGGGGTTGGGTTACCGACGGCAACATTGAGAAATTTGACGAAGTGGCCGAAGCGGTGCGTCGACTAGTCAAAAAGAGTGGGACCAAAGCCAAAAACGTAGCCATGGCTTTGCCACCTTCGGCGGTTATCACCAAGAAAATCATTCTTCCCGGTGGTCTTTCAGACCAGGAGCTTGAATCTCAAGTAGAGACCGAGGCTAACCAGTACATACCTTTTCCTCTGGACGAGGTCAGTTTGGATTTTTGTGTTGTCGGTCCGAGTAGTTCTTCAAATGGGGATCTCGACGTACTGATTGCCGCGTCACGCCGGGAGAAGGTTCAAGACATTCAGGGTCTGGCGGAGGCTGCCGGTTTGAAGCCGGTTATTGTTGACGTGGAGTCCTATGCTTCGCGCTTGGCTACAAGCCGATTGATCGAAAACCTTCCAAACCAGGGAGCGGGAGCCATTGTTGCATTATTTGAAGTGGGAGCGATGACCACCAGCATGCAAGTCATTCGAGATGACGAGGTTCTTTACGACAGGGACCAGGCTTTTGGCGGTGCTCAGTTGACTCAGCTGATTGTTCGTCAGTATGGTTTCTCCCTTGAAGAGGCTGAGAGCAAGAAGCGAAGTGGCGATTTGCCGGACGACTACGAATCCAGCGTACTACGCCCATTTGTTGAGAGCATGGTGCAAGAGATCGGGCGGGCTCTCCAGTTCTTTTTCACCAGCACGCCGCACAATAAGGTGGACTACATCCTTTTGGCGGGTGGTTCAGCCGCTTTGCCTGGGCTGACGGCTGCTGTGACAAATCAAACTACTTTTTCTTGCGCGCTCGTGGATCCATTCGAAGGCATGGAAATGGGTGATGGCGTACGCTTGAAAAAGATGACTCGAGAGGCGCCTTCTTACCTGACATCTTGCGGGCTGGCTTTGCGGAGGTTTGTCTAAGTGATATTGATTAACCTGCTCCCGCACCGCGAGGCTGCGCGCAAGCGTAGGCGCGACGTATTCAACATTTCCCTTGGTACCGCTGCATTGGTTGGAGGTCTTATCGCTGGTGCCATCTTCCTTTGGTATCAGACACAGATCTCGTCGCAGCAAGGTAAAAACCTGATGTTGACGAATGAGATCAAAAGGTTGGAAGTGCAAATCAAGGATATTGCGTCTCTGGAGGCAGAAATTGCCGGACTGCGAGCACGTCAGCAGGCAGTTGAGGATTTGCAAGCTGACCGGAACATTCCAGTGCATCTGCTTACCGAACTTGTGAAGCAGTTGCCGGATGGGGTTTATGTCTCCAACATGAAGCAGGATAATCAGTTGGTGACGCTGACTGGTGTGGCTCAATCGAATGAGCGCGTCTCCGAGTTGCTGCGCAACCTCGCGAACAACACGCCCTGGTTTACGAAGCCTGAGCTGATTGAAATCACCGCTGGTAGCGTGGCCTTGAGTGCCCGTGAACAGAAGCGGGTGTCCAATTTCACGATCAGGGTCAAACTGATGCGCGCCAGTGAGGCCGAAAAGGCTGCCCAAGCTGCTGCAGCCGGCGGTGTGGTTGCAGCTATTCCTGTCGCGGCAGTTGCAGCCGCTTCAGCGTCCGTCAAGAAATAGCGCAGGCACATTTATGGCAACTAATCACTCCGTTCTCACCGAGTTTCCCGCACTTCAAGAGAAACTCGTTAGTCAGTTTCGTGGGCTGGATACCAAAGACCCATCCGGGTGGCCGGCATTACCTCGCTACTTGCTGTTTGTTGTAGTCGCTGCTGCCATTGTGGCGGGTCTTTGGTTCCTTTGGATTAATTCTTCCGAGGCTGAGCTTGAGGCGGAACGTGCAACAGAAATCAAACTGCGTGAAGACTACAAGTTCAAGCTGGCCAAGGCTGTGAATCTTGATGCTTTGAAAAAGCAACGTGAGCAGGTGTTGCAGTACGTAACCCAGCTTGAGAAGCAATTACCCAGCAAGGCAGAGATGGACGCGTTGCTGTCTGACATCAATCAGGCGGGCTTGGGGCGGAGCCTTCAGTTTGATTTGTTCAGGCCAGGACAAATTGCCGTTAAAGAATATTACGCTGAGTTGCCGATTACTTTACGGGTTGTTGGTCGCTATCACGACGTGGGCTCTTTTGCCTCAGATATTGCTAACTTGTCCCGTATCGTGACCTTGAACAATCTAACAATAAGTCCGCGACCAGATGGCACGTTAACAATGGATTCAACGGCCAAGACTTTCCGCTATTTAGATTCAGGCGAAATTGCCGCGCAACGCAAGGCCACCGCACCGGCGGGAGCGAAGAAATGAAGGCTATTCGAATTTGCGTGCTTTTATCGGTGGTGCTCCTGGTTTCTGCTTGTATGGGATCGGAAGACGATGATCTGGTGCAATGGATGTCTGAGCAAAAAGCGCAGACAAAACCAAATGTAGTGCCGATCTCCGAGCCTAAGAAGTTCAAGCCTGAAAGTTATACCCAAGTTAGCGCGGTAGAGCCCTTTAGCCGGGAAAAATTAACTCAGGCTCTGAGGCGGGATTCTTCCCAACTTGCGTCAAATGGAGCATTGGTGGCTCCAGAGTTGGCCCGCCGTAAGGAGCCGCTGGAGGCCTTTCCGTTGGATGCTATGACACTTGTCGGTAGTCTTGTCCGGGCCGGACAACCCGTCGCATTGGTCAAAGTCGATGCTCTGTTGTATCAGGTTCGGCCGGGTAACTACCTCGGGCAGAACTATGGACGTGTGTCCAAGATCAGTGAGACGGAGGTGACCTTGCGGGAAATCGTGCAGGACGCCGTAGGTGAATGGATTGAACGCACCTCCACGTTGCAGCTGCAGGAGAAGTCGAAATGAATAATCTAAATGGAAATAAGGGAACGCGTATGTTGCAACAACTGTTGATGGCCACAGCACTGGCTTTTGCTGCGGTTGCCTCTCAGGCGCAAACAGCGATCGAAGCTGTGACGGGTTCCACAGCGGGTGGTTCCGAGGTTGTACGAATTGATCTCTCTCAGCCCCTGACAGCGGTGCCCACGGGTTTCTCGATTCAATCCCCTGCGCGGATTGCTCTGGACTTCCCTGGTATTTCCAATGGGATGGGGCGATCAACGATCGACATCAACCAAGGCAACTTGAAATCAGTCAGTGTCGTCCAGGCGGGTGACCGGACGCGTGTTGTATTGAATCTCAAACAGGCTACGGCTTACAAAACACAAATACAAGGAAAATCCTTGTTGGTTGTGCTGGATACTGTTGCCAATGCTGCTCCTGCAAATACAGCTCCACCTGTCGTGTTCGCAGAGAACAAAAATCGGGATACGCTGCCACTGAAGGATCTTGATTTCAGGCGTGGGGCTGAAGGGTCGGGTCGAATTGTTGTTGCTTTGCCCAACAACCAGGTTGGTGTGGATATCCGGCAACAGGGCCAAACGCTGGTGGTGGAGTTCATGAAGTCCACCTTGCCAGAGGGGCTTCGCCGGCGGCTGGACGTGTCTGACTTTGGTACGCCTGTGCAGTCAGTTACCACCTTCCAAGCGGGCGATCGGGTTCGCATGGTTATCGAGCCCAAGGGTTTGTGGGTTCACAGTGCTTATCAAAGCGACGATCAATTTGTTGTGGAGGTCAAACCTCAAAAGATTGATCCGTCCAAATTGACTCAAGGCCCCGGATACAACGGCCAAAAACTTTCCCTGAATTTCCAGAACATCGAGGTTCGCTCGTTGTTGCAAGTCATCGCTGACTTCACCAATTTCAACATCATCACATCGGATTCCGTCAATGGCGCGGTTACCCTGCGCTTGCAGGATGTGCCTTGGGATCAGGCGTTGGACATTATCTTGCAGGCTAAAGGACTGGGCATGCGCAAGACAGGCAATGTGATCTGGATCGCGCCGAAAGACGAAATCAACGCCAAAGAAAAGCTGGAGTTGGAGTCGATAGCCGCGCTGCAAAATCTGGAGCCGTTGCGCACGCAGTCCTTCCAGATGAACTACACAAAAGCAGCTGAAGTGGCAGCCAGTCTGACTGCTACAGGTGGCGGAACGGGTACAAACACCAGCAGGATTTTGAGCCCACGTGGAAGTGCTATTTTTGAAACGCGGACAAACCAATTGTTTGTGACTGATGTGGCCAGCAAGCTGGAGCAAGTACAGCAATTGATAACCAAGATCGACATCCCGGTAAGACAGGTGTTGATTGAAGCGCGTATCGTTGAGGCTTCGGATACCTTCGGTAAGTCGCTGGGAGTGCGTCTAGGGGGCGGTTCTCCTGGTGGCACGAATGCCAGTTTTGGCCCTAGCTACGTTACGGGAGCGGCCGGAACGACCTCTGGCAATTTTGTTAACTTGCCAGCCGTTGGACAAGGCGGCTATAGCCCCGCTGGATTCGCGATCTCCCTGTTTAATGCTTCAAAGAGCAACTTTCTGAACTTAGAGATTCAGGCACTGGAGGCGGATGGCAAGGGGCGTGTTGTATCCAGCCCCCGTGTGGTCACTGCTGATCAAATCAAGGCCTTAATTGAGCAAGGCACCGAGCTTCCCTATCAGGTGGCAACCTCCAGTGGTGCAACCTCTATCGCGTTCCGCAAAGCCAACCTGAAACTGGAAGTGACGCCACAGATCACCCCCGAAGGAAATATCATCCTGACACTGGATGTCAACAAGGACACGGTAGGTCAGTCGACCTCTGCCGGCTTCGCTATCAACACCAAGCACATTCAAACCCAGGTTCTGGTTGAAAACGGCGGTACAGTGGTAATTGGCGGTATCTTTGAACTCACTGAGTCCGAGAACGAAACCAAGGTGCCTTTCCTCGGAGATCTGCCCGGGGTTGGCAACCTTTTCAAGGCGAAGGCCCGGTTGTCCAACAAACAGGAAATGCTGGTCTTCATCACTCCCAAAATGATTGCAGACAAGGCAGTCGTTCGTTGAGTTGAACCGGTGATACACCCGCTCGCAAGTCTCGTGCAAATTGATATTTAGCCTGATCGGCCTGCCCGGTTCAGGCAAGTCCACCGTCGGGCGTCAACTCGCCCGACGGCTTCAACTCCCCTGTGTTGACTCTGACCACGCAATAGAAGCACGCTTGGGCTGTTCGATTCGGGAGTATTTCGAGCGCGAGGGAGAAGAAAGCTTCCGGGATGTCGAGGAGTCGGTGATAGACGAATTGACGTTGAACCAGGAAGGTGTTCTTTCGACAGGTGGCGGCTCGGTGTTGCGCCCGGCGAATCGAAAGCATTTGCGTGAACGCGGCAAAGTTATCTACTTGAAGTCATCTCCCGACGAATTGTTCCGGCGCTTGCGACACGATGTGAACCGTCCGTTGTTGCAAGTTGCCGATCCGCTGACCCGGTTACGCGACCTTTACGCGATCCGTGACCCTCTTTACCGCGAAACCGCGCACTACGTTCTGGAAACCGGCCGACCCTCTGTCGCCACATTGGTAAACATGATCGTGATGCAGCTTGAGCTTGCAGGGGCTTTGCCCCGCAAAGAACAATAGTCCCAAAGTAGTCAAACGGTAGTCTGGAATTCGGTCGGAAGCCAAGAGGCTCTAAACTCTCCGGTTATGTATTCACGCTCTATTGAAACAGTCACCATTGACTTGGTTGACCGCAGCTATCCCATTGAAATTGGTTCCGCGTTGCTGGACGATCCGCAAAGTTTTGCAGCGGTTACGGGCGCAACCACGGCGCTGATTATCAGCAACACAACCGTAGCTCCGCTGTATGCCCAGCGTCTTAAATCGGCGCTCTCGCCACGTTACAAGCATGTTCACTTGGTGTCCCTGCCTGACGGCGAAGAACACAAGAATTGGCAAACCCTGAATCTCATTTTTGATGCTCTGCTCGAACACAAGAGTGACCGCAAGACAGTGCTCTTTGCCCTGGGTGGCGGCGTCGTTGGTGACATGACAGGTTTTGCCGCCGCCAGCTATATGCGTGGCGTGCCGTTTGTGCAAGTGCCCACGACGCTATTGGCCCAGGTAGATTCGTCGGTGGGCGGCAAGACGGCCATCAACCATCCGCTGGGCAAGAACATGATTGGCGCTTTCTACCAGCCGGTGAAAGTCATCTGTGATCTGGACACACTGAAGACTTTGCCAGCGCGTGAGTTAAGCGCCGGTCTGGCCGAAGTCATCAAATACGGGCCCATTGCCGACATGGCTTTCCTGGACTGGATTGAGGCTAATCTCGACGCCCTCTTGGCCCGTGATCCCGCTGCGCTGGCCCATGCCGTGAAGCGCAGTTGCGAAATCAAGGCCTGGGTGGTGGGGCTGGACGAGCGTGAGTCCGGCTTGCGGGCCATTCTCAACTTTGGCCACACTTTCGGGCACGCTATCGAGGCGGGTTTGGGTTATGGCCAATGGCTGCATGGCGAGGCCGTGGGTTGCGGCATGGTGATGGCAGCGCATCTCTCGCATCGTTTGGGTTTGATCGATAGTGCTCTCGTCAATCGCTTGACGACGCTGATTCAGCGCGCGGGTTTGCCAGTTGTTGGTCCCGATCTAGCCGCAAAAAGCGCACCAAGCAAAGGCAAGTCACCTGCTTTGGGCAGCTCCGCAGACAATGCAGGTAGCTATCTGGACTTGATGCGTGTTGACAAAAAAGCCGAAGCGGGCGAAATCAAATTTGTAGTGATTGATGGCCCCGGACGCGCAGCAGTGCGCAGCGCACTGCTGC
>Ga0209717_1003003_pt1 | contig 15251 bp, 17 predicted proteins | sample AD_UKC048_MetaG_FD_184418 | JGI IMG/M metagenome (GOLD analysis project Ga0209717, IMG submission 184418) | Active sludge microbial communities of municipal wastewater-treating anaerobic digesters from USA - AD_UKC048_MetaG (SPAdes) (version 2) | ecosystem: Engineered > Bioreactor > Anaerobic >... | reverse complement strand
CATAAGGGACTCGCACCCTCTGGAAAAATTACACCCATTTCTTTGCTTTCTAAATTAAATTTGTATTTTTGAAATATTTATAGAGCTTTGAAATGGGTGTGCGCTGCTCATGCAGGGCACACACAACGTGTATAAAACATTTGGCAGTCAGTGGGTTATCGCACTTCTCAGCTCGTATCAAAAGTAGTTGTAACTTGACAGGTAATCGCTTCGAATTGCCAAACGTTTCATACACGCAACCGTTAGCAACAAGCGGAAATAAGACAACTGCACGACTGACATTTCACGACAGCTTGACAAGACAAGGATGGACTGAAAATGAAATATGCCGACACTCAAACTAACCCAAAAGTTTAAATTTTTACCCCACCGCACTTTTCGCCGAAGGCGTTTGGGCTATCCCACATTGCAGCACATTTGCAAGCCCGCACGAGCCAACACTAAACCAAAGGCTTGCAAAAGAGCTGCAATTTCCAACCCACACATGCATATTGACATTGTTGTGGTATATTCAATCAGAAATTAAAAAAATACTTTGTCATGTAAATAGTATTTATTAATTTTGACCTGTAAACAATAAAAGTCAATTATTATGGCAGAAACGAGTGTGAAAAATTCAATTATTGAATCCGCTACAAAATTTTTTTCACAATTTGGCTTTTATAAGACCACCATGGATGAAATTGCAAAGCATATCCATAAAGCAAAAGGGGTTCTATATTACTATTTTAATAGCAAAGAAGAACTTTTTAACGAAGTATTGAAACAAGAGTTGAATACGGTAAAATCGGAATTAACTAAAATAGTAAGTAGGGATTCAGACTCTCTAATTTTACTTAAGGAATATATGCTTACCCGTTTAAAATTATTACACAAAGCAGTAAATTATCATGAAACCCTCAAAGCCGATTTCTTTGAAAAATATCATTTTGTCACTGATGTAAGGGCTGATTTTGCAGAGTTTGAACGCACCCAGATTACCGTTATTTTAAAAAAAGGGAAAAAGGAAGGTTATCTTGATTTTAAAAATATTGATTCTGCTGTTAATGTAATTATGATGACCATAAATAGTATAGAAATCCCTTTATTTCTTCAAAATAAGTATGATGAATATGGGTCCACTATTGATGAATTAGGATCTATGATAGTAAATAGTTTAAGAGCTCAAAAAAAATAGAAATATTTTTTTTACAACATATTTGACCAATAAACTTGTTTGGTCAAATAATGTTTTTATCTTTGCACTGACTTTAAAACGAATTTGTTCAATATTTACTAATTAAATATGAAAAATCTGACTCATTTGATTATTAGGTACAGAAAGGCAGTAATAATAATTACAATTATTCTGACAGTTTTCTTTGGCTATTTTATTAAGGATATAAAAGTTAATTCCGATGTACTCAGTTCTTTGCCAAAGGACGATAAAACAGCCATATTATTTAACCGTATTGGGAAGCAATACGGCGGAAATTCAATAGCAATGATCGCTATTGAGACCGATAATATATTCAAGAAAGAAACACTTGAACAAATCAGGCAAATTACCGATTCAATAAAGACAATAAAAGAAATTGGTTCAGTAACAAGTCTGACTGATGTAATTGATATTAAATCCAGCGAAGCAGGGATTGAAATTGGCAAATTAGTTGACGCAAATAATTTACCGGAAACAAAAGAACAACTTGACAGCCTAAAAAGGTATATCTTTTCTAAAGAAATGTATAAAGGCAGTTTAATATCTGAGGATGCAACAGCAACACTTGTAATAGCAAAAATCTTAGAGGGCTCCGATAAAACAAAGGTTACCGATTTAATTAAATCGAAAATTCAAAATATAAATTTACCCAAAACTGTCAAAATATATTATGGAGGACAACCTTTTTTAATTAATGAATTAGGAAAAATAATTTTTCACGATTTGGCATTGCTTAGCCCTATTGCATTCCTAATAATTGCTCTTATAATTCTTTTAAATTTCAAATCCGCAAGAGGCCTTGTTTTACCCCTATTAACAGTTACCATAGCTATCATATGGACATTTGGCATCATTTCATTGTTCCATTACGAACTAACAATGATTACAAGTATTATCCCTGTTATTCTATTGGCAGTTGGAAGCGGATGGCCCATTCATATTATTAATAGAATAAATATAGAAACTGATCCTGACAGGAAAAGTTCATTAGTGAAAGCACTTAAATATGTTGCATTACCCGTAACACTTGCCGCTCTTGCCGCAATGATAGGTTTTCTAACATTTGTTTTTGGTTCATATCTTACAATGTTTCAGCAATTCGGAATATTTTCCGCACTGGGTATTTTCATTGCATTACTTCTTTCTCTAACATTTGTTCCTGCACTAATTGCCTCAATGAAATTTAAAAGCAACTCAAAAAAACTTATAGGGAGAAAGAATGAAAAATCATTTCTTAATAATTTTTTAAAAACAAATGTGAGCTTTATTTATAAACGCCCTGTATACATCATCATCCCCTGGGCACTTGTTATCATTATTTCAATTATTGGAGCCACAAGAATCGAACATAAGGCAGATATGGTTGATTTTTTCAAGAAGGAAAGCGATGTGCAAAAAACTGAAAGATTATTGCAAGGAAAATTTTCCGGAAGTATGCCTGTGTATGTTGCCATAAGGGGTAATGTACAGACACCTGAAATGCTTATTGTAATGAAGCAAATTCAAAAACATATGGAGAAAAATCAATACATAAAGCATACACAATCAGTTGCCGACCTAATTGAAGAAATGAACTATGCAATGGGTGAAGGCAAGAGAATACCCGCGGAACAGGCTAAAATAGAACAACTATGGTTTTTATTAGACGGACAAGACATTATGTCCCAACTCGTAAATGATTCCTTAACGGAAGGCATAATACAAGCAAATATGTCAAGTAGCGATTTTAATGTTCAATCACAATTTTCTGAAGATTTGAATAGCTTTATCAAACAATTTAAATCATATCATATTGAAGTAACAGGGATGCCGGCCATTTATCATCGCCTTGACCAAAGCATTACACAAACCCAGCGCCAAAGCTTAATATTAGCAATAATCCTTGCATTTTTCTTAGTTACATTGATGTTCAAATCTCTTAAGAAAGGTTTATATTCCATTATTCCAATGATTGTTTCTGTAATAATTTTATTTGGATTTATGGGTTGGGCGGGTATCCCTCTTGATATTGCAACAGTTTTGGTTAGTAGCATTTCAGTTGGCGTGGGTGATTACGCCATACACATAATATCAGGATTTAATCATTATTATAAATTGGGATCGAGTGTCAATCAATCTTTAAGAAAAAGTATACAAATAAGCGGTAGAGCTGTCATTATTAATGTATTGTCAGTATCTGCAGGATTTTTAGTATTAGTTTTTTCCGACCTTGTCCCTCTTCAGCATTTTGGAATGATAATAACTGTTGCAATGTTTAGTTCAGGACTGGCTGCAATAACCCTGCTCCCAATAATTATTAAAGTCACTCAGAAATCTAAGAAAATCGAAATAAGTAATCGAATTGTTTAACATGTAAAAGTAGATAAAATGAAAAATTCAAAAATTCAAACAGCAGTTATTACTGTATTAATTGTAACAGGTGGCATTTTTTCTGCAAATGCACAGGATGCAGCAACCATTTTGAAAAAAATGGATAACGTAATGTTTTCAGCAAAGGACATGTCTGCAAAAAACAAAATTATCTTGATTGATAAAGTTGGTAAGCAGGAAATCCGTGATGCAACGGTGCAACAAAAAGGGACAGATAAACGCATGTTTCGCTTCACTTCACCCGCTTCGCAAGCAGGCATTGCAGTTTTATCACTGCCAAATGATGTTATGTATTTATACCTACCGGCATTTGCTAAAGAAAGACGGATTTCAACAAGCGCTAAAAATCAGAATTTTGCAGGTACTGACTTCTCTTACGATGATATGGAGTCAAAACCATACTCTGATAAGTTCACACCGAAACTTATAAAAACAGAGGGTAATGTTTATGTTCTTGAATTAACGCCAAAATCAACATCTGACTATTCCAAAATAATTGTAAACATCAATAAAACGAATTATTATCCAGAATTGATGGAGTACTATGATAAGGGTAATACCAAAATTAAAGTAGCAAAATATACTTTCAAAAAAATTGGTAATTACTGGAATGCACAGGAAATAGAAATGTCTGATTTAAAGAAAAGCCATAAAACAAAAATGCAAATGTCAGATGCAAAATACGACACGGGTTTAATAGATGATAATTTTACGGTTAGAAAATTGAAACAATAATAAAAAGCCAATCTTTTATAAATAGGTTGTTCTTCCATAAATCTGTTCTAATAAAAGATTTGGCTTTTATTGTAAAAACATAATATATGAATCGAACAAAATTTTTTTCACTGTTGACCATGCTTTTATTAGCGTCAGGTATAATCAGAGCACAGGACAGTATTGTCACGCCTAAAGAACCACCCGCGGAAAGCAAGTTTCATATATCAGGCGAATTGCTGACCGATCAACGTTTCCTGCTCAAAAATAAATGCGATTGGGCTTGGAACGAAAACCGCCTTACTGTGAAACTTGACAAAAAAATTACTAACAATTCAAAATTTTACTGTGAAGTTTGGTTGCGGAACATTGGCTTGCCAAAAATTACAGGATCAAGTGATTTGTATAACAAAGGAATTGTTGACCCTCTTGATTTTGAAATAAGGGAGGGATACATTCAGATTATAGGTTTTCTAGCCAAAAATTTAGATATAACGATTGGTCGTCAACTCATTGTTTGGGGCACTGCCGATAAGATGAATCCTACCGACAACCTCAATCCTTACGATTTGGAGGACATTCTGGACTTTGGCCGTCATCGCGGTACTGATGCTATCAATCTTAATTACTATATTAACAATGATTTCTCCTTGCAAGGGGTTTTTATTCCTTTCTTCCGGCCTGCCAATATGCCCGTAGGTATTTTTGCAAATGCATTAAACCCTTCAATGGAATTGCCACAGGGAATGGTTTTAAAAGGCTCCTCGGATACTTTACTTATGAAACGATATAATCTGGGCGAAAGCTCAACTGCAGGTTTTAAATTTAAAGGTTTTGTAAAAGGTGTTGACTTTTCAGTGAGCTATGTATGGGGTTATGATGGAATACCTTTCAATACAAGAAATACTTTTATCCCTGTTGATACGCTTGGTGGCACTAATATTAAATCCCAACTTTCATTTTCAAGGGCCCATATCTTTGGGGCTGATTTGGCAACTAGCATTGTCGGCATTGGATTTTGGGCTGAGGCTGCTGTTTTCATGCCCGAAAAAGATGTGATAATGACAAATGACTTATCTGCTTTTTATCCCTTTTCACCTTTACCGGTAACCAAGGATTCTCTATTACTGGATAAATCAAAGCCCTATGTTAAGTTTGTTGTTGGTTGTGATTATAATTTTTCTGAAGGATCGTATCTTAATTTTCAGTATATGCACGGGTTTATTCATGAAAGAGGAAATAACAATCTGAATGACTATTTCTTTTTACGGTATGAAAAGAAATTTTTTAACGAAAAGCTCAAAATAACCCCTATTAGTGGAGCTTTTATTGTATCCGATTGGAAAAAGATAAAAAATAATTATGCCATTGCATATATACCGGAAGTTTCGTACAAAGCCACAGATGATGTTGAAATAACTCTCTCAGCAGCAATTTTCGATGGTAAAGGAGACAATTTGTTTGCTAATCTGAAAGACTATAATATGTTCATGTTTAAATTAAAATATAGTTTTTAAGGATAGAAAAAACAATGGGGGTGCAGATTTACGATATTATCCTGCACAGGGATAAAAAGTTCGATAACAAATATCGTCTTTGAATCACGTTATTTCTAAGCCAAAATAGAAATATATTTTTAAATAAATGACTTAAAAACAATAATGGTCAAATAATATCGTTTATGCATCATAAATTATTTCCCTTAAATAGTTTTTATGTCACAAAATAAAGCAAAGGATAAATTTTCACTAATAGAAAAATTATTTTTGAACGAAACATTAAATCACATCACAAAATCTTTACCCCAGGTTATTATTGAATATAATGCAGGTTCCGGCTACACTACAAGTGAAGTATTAACTAAAATGCATCCCGATTCTATTCTTTTTGCGTTCGAAAAGGATATTGAAAAATGTAAGACTCTGTGCGAAATTATGGATATGAGACTTCGTGTTAGAAATATACCCACAAAGGAAGTCAGTAAAACCATGTACTATGAAGAAACGGTTGATTGTATTATTTCATCCGTACCTTTCTTATATGAAAATGACGACACAGTGACCAAGATTATAATTGATAGCTACAAATTATTAAAAAATGAGGGTTTTATGATTCAGGTACTGAATTCAAAGGCCTATTTCCCTTTATATAAAAATTATTTTTGCTTTTGCACTATGAAGGTTTCTCTAGGTAGTACGGTCTTTTGGATTGGTATCTGTCAGAAAAAATTAATTTAACAGTTTTGGCTAAAAATATTGAAGATATTATTCTCCATATGGACAGATTATTCGATAACAAGTATCGGTTTTGTATTATGGCATTATTAATAAAAAAAGAAAAAACCAATTATAGTTCATTAAAAAAGTTGCTTCAACTTTCAGATGGTGCTCTGGCTTATCACCTGAATTACCTTAAAAATGCAAATTATATTATAGAAGAAAAGGAATTTATTAATAGGAAACCGAATACATCATATTCTTTAACTGAATTTGGTAAAAAATCATTCACTGAATACAAGGAAGCAATTACAATTTTATTAATCATGTAATATTTATAATTGAACATGTATGATAATATTTTTTTCTTATCAAATGACCGCAAAACATAATTAGTCAAATATTATTTCATCATGGTATTTAATTTAAACCGATTTTTTATATCCTTATTGAATGTGAAAAAACTACAATATTTGATTAAAGGAAATAGAAAAGTAATTATTGCAATTTTATTATTTAAACTGCTCTCATTAGTTATAGTTATTATATGGCAATCTTGTCAGCAATAATTGCGAATAGATATACCCCCCAATATATTAATTGAAAAGAAAATTAATCTTACTCTGAAAAATGAAAATGAAATTATATATAAAAGAACTTGCAAAAGATTTTAATGTAGGTGCGATTACATCAACTTCTTATCCGGTAGTAAAAAAACTCACTGAAAAAATAAACTTTAATAATGCAGAAATAATTGTTGAATATGGACCTGGGAATGGTGTTATAACAAGAATATTACTTGATAATATGAAGGTGGATGCTGTTTTGTATGTTTTTGAAACAAATAAGGATTTTATCAATAATTTGAATGAAATCAAAGACAAACGATTGGTTATCATAAATGAAGATGCGGAGAATGCAAAACATATTTTAAAAAATAAATATCAAATTGAAAGCGTAAATTATATCATTTCAACCATCCCTTTTACATTTATTGAAAAACATAAGAGACGAAGAATTATCAGTAAATCATTTTCATTATTAAAGGTAAACGGGCGATTTATTACCTACCAGTACTCGTTGTTGATATTTAATTTAATTAAAAGAAAATTTAAGAACGCAAAATGGAAATTTGTTTTATTAAATCTGCCTCCTGCTATTATTATTGATGGAATAAAATAAACATAATATTCTGATTATAAATAGGCAAATTAAAAATCAAAAAAAAATGAACCGAAATGAAATTGAAATAATAGTAATTGAAACCCTAATAGACAAATTAGGCATTTCCAAAACTGAAATTAGTGCTGAATCTACCTTGACAGACATAGGTGCTGATAGTCTTGATAGTGTTGAAATAATTGTTGAACTTGAAAAAAAATTCGGTATAGATATTCCTGATGAAATCCTGCCTGAAGTTCAGAGTATTGGAAATCTTTGTAAATATATTGAAAAGGAAATTTTGTAGAAAATCGATATATTAATAGTTTAAAAAAACTTTGCAATAAATTTTATATTGAACAATAATTGTATGTCCCTGATATATCAGATTGATAGAGAAAAATTACCATGTCATATTGCTATCATCATGGATGGTAATGGAAGGTGGGCAAAAAAAAGAGGTAAAAAAAGGAAAATCGGACATAAAAACGGAACCGCTTCTGTAAAAATAGTTGTAAAAGCAGCAGCAGAAATTGGTGTAAAATTTCTTACCCTTTATACTTTTTCTACCGAAAACTGGACTAGGCCAAAAGCCGAAGTAGATGCATTAATGTCACTTCTGGCCTCTTCAATAAATTCTGAAATTGTAGATTTAATGAAAAATAACATACGCCTTTTGACTATTGGAGACACAAGTTCATTACCACTTTGTGTACAAAAAATACTTAATGATGCAATTAATGTCACATCAAACAATACCGGTCTTACTCTTATTTTGGCATTAAGTTATAGTGGCAAACAAGATATTACTAAAGCAACACAATTAATCTGTAAGGATATTGAAAAAGGGGATTTGTCAATTTCTGATATTTCAGAAGAAATTTTTTGCAAATATCTTTCAACTGCCATCATACCTAATCCCGAATTACTTATCAGAACAAGCGGAGAATACCGCATTAGTAATTTTTTGCTTTGGGAAATTGCATATACAGAGTTGTATTTTACAGAAACGCTATGGCCTGATTTTGATAAAGATGAATTTTATAAAGCAGTCCTTGATTATAAAAACAGAGAAAAGAGATATGGAAGAACTAGTGAACAAACCACAAAAATAACAAATGCTTTATGACAATTATGTTAATAATAATATCAGTATGGAGGATATTTAAGTGGAATTGTTTTATTAAAAAAATATACCCTTAAAACATGAAAACAATATCAGGATTTGTTCTTACAAATATTTTAGGTTGGAGAATCAGCGGCGAATTTCCTGCTATAAAAAAAAGCATCGTCATATTTGCACCTCATACCAGTTATTATGATGCTTTATACGGCAAGCTAGTTATCAATGAGATTGGCATCAAACATATATTTCTGTCAAAAAAAGAACTTTTCAAGTTTCCAATGAATATTCCAATGAGATTGTATGGTTCTATTCCGGTTCGTGGAATAAAAGGCAACAATGCAATTTATCAAGTGGTCAAAATGTTAGAAAGAAACCAATCCCTGCATATAATACTTTCACCGGAAGGAGCCATCAATAAAGTTCCTGAATGGTATATGGGTTTTTATTATATGGCATTGAAAGCGAATGTCCCTATTGTGGTTGCTTACCTTGATTATAAAAGAAAAGAGATAGGCATCAAAGGAGTAATAGATAATCTCGAAAACAGGGAAACAGTTATTCAACAAATAAACTTTCTATATAAGGATGTTGCAGCTAAATATCCTGAAAACTTCTCACTTAATTTAATAAACTAATAAAATGAAACAATCAGTATCGTTGGTATTATCAAGCGGCGGAGCCAGAGGAGTCGCCCACATCGGGGTAATTGAAGAACTAGAACGACAAGGTTTTGAAATAAAATCAATAGCCGGATCTTCAATGGGCGCTTTGGTTGGTGGCATATATGCATCTGGAAATTTAAAAGTTTTCAGAGATTGGATGTGTATGCTTGACAAAAGAGCCGTTTTTAACCTTGTTGACTTTACATTAAGTACTAACGGCTTAGTTAAAGGAAACAAAATTATAAAGGAATTAAAAAAGATTGTTCCTGATGTTAATATTGAAGATCTACCGGTTTCCTTTGCTGCAATTGCGACCGACATTAGGTCTAAACAAGAAATTGTTTTTGAAAAAGGCAATCTCTTTGAAGCAATCCGTGCATCAATTTCAATACCTTCTGTTTTAAAACCTTGTCGTGTTGATAGAATGGTTTTAATAGATGGAGGAGTATTAAATCCCATTCCAATTAATCGTGTTAAAAGAAGCAAGAACGACCTGTTGATAGCAGTTGATGTTAATTTCCCTATATCATCAGAAAAACAAGCCGAAGGCAAAAAGTCATCAAATCAAGAAAAAATTGAATTGAGTTATTATTCATCCATGAAAAGCAAAATGTTGTCTTTTTTGCCAAATGTAAAAGACTATCAGTATAACTACTATACATTGATATCAAAATCGGCCAGCTTAATGATACAGCAAATTTCTGAAATGACTACAGAGATTTACAAACCGGATATATTGATCAGAATTCCAATGAACTCATATGGGCCTTTTCATTTTCATAAATCCGAAGAAATTATTAAGGCAGGTGAAATAGCCACACAAAAAGCATTATTAGAGTATCAAACTAAAAATCAAATCCATGAAAAGAGTTTCAGCCGTTGTTTGTGCCTATAATGAAGAAAAAACTATCAGAAATGTATTAGTTACAATAGCAACGAGTGAGGTTTTTGATGAAATTATTGTTGTAAATGATGGTTCATCTGACAGCACCGGCCATATAATTAAAACATTAAAATGGCTTAATATTAAGGATATTCATCTCCATGAAAACAAAGGAAAAGGCTATGCAATGGCTTTGGGCATAGAAAACTCAACTTCCGATATTATTGTTTTTTGCGATGCTGATTTATCCGAATTAAAAGTTGAACACCTACGGCAACTAGTTCAACCGATTATCGAAAATGAGGTTGATATGGTGCTGGGAAGGGTATCCGAAACTTTAAAAAACAACAAAACAAATCATTTTTATCCTAAAGCCCTTTCATGGAATAACATGTTTAAATCGTTTACGGGTGAACGGACTCTCTATAAAAAAGATATTTTACCAATTCTCGATGAAATAAAAACTTCAAAATTCGGCGTGGAAACCTTGATCAATTTACACTACCAATCTCATAAGAAAAAAGTAAAATATGTTTTGCTAAAAGATTTAATACATCCTACAAAATTTGAAAAAATAAATCAATCACAGGCATTAAAAGAGCTTTCAATAGAAGGCTGTCAAATTGTGTCTACAGCCTTCAATAATTATAATTTAATATTAAAAATAATAAAAAATAAATTCATAAATACATTTAGCAGCTAATATTCAGGAAGAAATATGGATAAAAAAGCAATTATTGGAATATTGCTGATAATAGGTATTATGTTCTCATTTTTTATCATCAATTTTCGCTCACAGCAAGATAGGCAAATAATTTATCACGAAAGTGATTCTATAGAAATTGTAACACAAAAGCCATATATTAAAGTAGACGATTCTGATCAAGTTGTAAAAAAAAATCGTTATGAAGCAGATTCAGCAAGAAATCATCAAGTCAATCACAATGTTGGAATATTTTCCAGTTCGCAAAATGGTTCAACCAAACTGATAGCTATTGAAAACGAAGTCGCAAAATTCAAATTCTCAACGCTGGGCGGAAGAATCTGTTATGTTGAATTAAAAAAATATAAAACTTTTGATGGGTTGCCACTTGTATTGATGAGTGGTGATTCTACAATATTCAATTTCAGATTCTTTGCAAACAATACACTTATAAATACCCATAAACTTTATTTTACTCCTGTGTTTTTCGATAGTCGTTATGCAGGTAAAAATAGTATTTCCATTAAAGCAAATGATTCTGTAAAATTAGCAATGCGAATTTATCCCGACTCGGCATTCAATCCGCAAAAAAACAAATATTTCGAGTTGCTGTACACCTTATACGGTAATAATAATATGATGAAACTTCATCTCAATTTTGTTGGCATGCAACAGGCTATGTCCGGTCAAAATGAAATAAGTCTTGAATGGAAGATGAATCTTATTAAACAAGAAAAAAGTTTGGAAGCCGAAAAAACGGCTTCAACTATTTATTATAAATATTACGAAGATAAAGTAGATTACCTTTCAGAAACAAAAAGTGATCAGAAAGATCTTTTCGATAAAATAAACTGGGTAAGTTTTAAACAACAGTTTTTTTGTTCTGTACTTATTGCTGATAAAGGATTTCCAAATGCTAAAATCAAAGTAATATCTAACGATTCAATTAAAAATGAAGTTAAAAATTGTTATGCTCAACTAACAATTCCTATTGATAGATACAATCAAAGTTTCCCAATGCGAATATATTTTGGGCCTAATCATTACAACACTTTAAGAAAATATGATCTTGAACTTGAAAAGCAGATACCGTTGGGATGGAGCTTCCCTTACGTTCTTGGCTGGATTAACAAATATGTGGTAATCCCTGTTTTCAATTTGTTGGAAACAACCGGAATGAATTATGGTATTATTATTTTAATACTTACCATACTTATTAAAATAGGTTTGTTACCGATTGCATATAAAACCTATATGTCTTCGGCAAAAATGAGGGTTTTAAAACCCGAAATCGATGAAATAAATGAACGTATCCCGAAAGAAAAAGCTATGGAACGACAGCAGGCAACCATGGCTCTTTATAAAAAAGCCGGCATAAATCCAATGGCAGGATGCATACCGATGCTATTACAGATGCCTATCCTTATTGCATTATACCGGTTTTTTCCAGCCGCTATTGAATTAAGGCAACAAAGATTCTTATGGGCTAACGACCTCTCTACTTATGATTCTATTTATAATTTGGGGTTCACTATCCCATTTTATGGCGATCATATAAGTTTATTCACCCTACTGATGACTATTTCTACAATTATTTACACAAAGCTAAATAATAAACTCATGGGGAATCAGCAGCAAATGCAGGGTATGAACCTTATGTTGTATGTCATGCCTATTATGTTCCTGGGTATGTTTAACAATTTTTCGGCTGGCTTAAACTATTATTATTTTCTCGCTAATATTTTCACATTCCTTCAGATGTGGATTTTTCGATGCTTTGTAAACGAAGAAGCAATCCATCAAAAAATACAGAAAAACAAAATGAAACCCGAACAAAAAAAATCTGATTTTCAAAGACGTTTAGAACAATTGGCCAAACAAAATGGTTATAACCTATCAAATAAATAATTAAAATTTAATTGTTTAATACTTAAAAAATACAAAATGACAAAGCAAGAAATAACTGATAAAATTCTCGAAATCGTTTGCAAAGAACTCAAGATTGAAAAAAAAGAAATAACATCTGAATCAAACTTTTTTAGTTTTGGCGGTAATGCTTATAATGTAATTAAAATTAATATAGATATTGAAAAAGATTTTAAAATAATAATTCCAGAAAATATTGCTCTCAAGTTTTATGCTATTACTATTACCTCGGTTGTAGATTATATTACCTCAGTTGCAGATTATGTTGACATTGTTATAAATAAAAAAAAACTGCAAAATGACAAAGCAAGCAATAATTGATAAAATTCTTGAAATTATATGTAGCAAACTCAATATAGAAAAAAAAGAAATAACTGCTGAATCATCATTTAATAGCTTTGGCACAAATGCCTTTGATGTAATTGAAATTATTATTGATATTGAAAAAGATTTTAAAATTATAATTCCCAGAAATATAGCGCTCAATTTTTATGCTATTACATCTACCTCGATTGTAGATTATATTACCTCGGTTGCAGATTATATTGACATTGTTATAAATATTAAAAACTGATAAAATGAAAAAGCAAGAAATTACTGATAAAATTCTCGAAATTGTATGCGACAAATTTACGATAGAAAAAAAAGATATAACCCTTGAATCAACATTTTATGATTTTGGGGTTGAATTTATTGACGTAGAAAAGGTCATTTTCGATATTGAAAAAGATTTTAAAATTAATATTCCTGATAACGTAGCATTAAATTTCAATAGCATTACCCCGGTTGCAGATTATATTCTTTCCCTTGAAAATTATGTTGATCTGATTATTAATAAAACCAAATAAGACAATTCTTCTTATCAAATATCCATAATTCATCATAGTATAAACTTAAAATAATCATTATGACATCAGAAACAGGGCATGCAAAAAATGTTGCAAAATTCGAAGAGTTAATCTCATTTTGCACGGGTTACGGAACCGCCTACAATCCAACAAAAAGCAGCATTAAAATTGTTGCAATGAATACACTCCTTACCAATGTTCGAAATACCTTGCAAACGGTAAAAGCCACCAAAACAGTTTACGACAATGCAACTAACGCCCGTGAAATTGCTTTTGCTAATCTCAAAAAGCTTAGCACCCGTGTTGTAAATGCGTTAGGGGCTACCGATGCTGTTAAGCAGACAGTTGACGATGCGAAAACAATTAACCGTAAAATTCAGGGCAAACGTGCCGACAATATAAAAACTCTGCCTGTTACTCCGCCTGCCGAAGGCACCACTCCAACTGAAGTAATTCAGATTTCAGTTTCACAGCAAAGCTACGACAGTCTTATTGACAATTTCAGTAAGTTGATTGTATCAGTTACCGCAGAACCTTTGTATATTCCCAATGAAACAGACTTAAAAGTTACAGCACTTAATACCTTGCTGACAAATCTTAAAACCAGTAATACCGCAGTAATCAATGCAACTCCTTCCTATCGTTCTGCAATAATTACCCGTAACACTACCCTTTATCAACCTGCCACGGGACTTGTAGATACTGCCTTAGAAGTTAAGAAATATGTCAAATCCGTTTTCGGAGCAAGAAGTCAACAGTACGCAGAGATAAGCGGTTTAGAGTTTAAAAAGCTTAAAAAGTTGTAAGTTGCCTTTAGCAAGTAGGGGGTTCCAAAGATACTTTGGTTATATCCCTACTACTTTTAAGAATTTTTCAATTGTCCTGAGTGTTTTCGATATAGCGGCGAGTATTCTCGGTATAGTTTGGAAAAAATCTTTCGATTGCATTTAAGAACCTTCTTATTTCACTTAGTGTTTTTCTTATTGCTCCGAGACTTTTTCCGATTGCAATTAGACTTTTTCCGATTGCTTCGAGTGTTCTTGCTATAGATTGTTTTCCTTAGACAGGTTTGGAGCGTAAAACCCCAACCGCACAATGTCAAGCACATGCTGCAAACCGCACAAGCTTCCTAAAACCAAAGTTTGCAGCAAGAGCTTGCCATTTTCCACGCACTACCGACAGTGACAAAAAAACAAAATTAAATCCCTTCCCTTCTATAAAAATTTAAACGCCGACACGCCATCCACCCTAGACAAAAACTCGTTGACAGTTGACAGCGAAACTGGAAATAGTAGTATCTTCGTGACATGCATGACAAGAACCGCCAGTTGCTAATCGAGTAGGCTGCCCTACCGACTAAGCCGGTAGGGAGAGCCTCTCACACCACTGTACGTACGGGTCTCGTATACAGCGGTTCATTAAGATGCGGAGCAATTTTCTGATA
>Ga0209717_1003002_pt1 | contig 15253 bp, 10 predicted proteins | sample AD_UKC048_MetaG_FD_184418 | JGI IMG/M metagenome (GOLD analysis project Ga0209717, IMG submission 184418) | Active sludge microbial communities of municipal wastewater-treating anaerobic digesters from USA - AD_UKC048_MetaG (SPAdes) (version 2) | ecosystem: Engineered > Bioreactor > Anaerobic >... | reverse complement strand
TATTTATTCTTAGCGGCCCGACAAATGGTTATTCGTTATTTTTTGGCGGGTTGGTTGAAGGGCCATTTGCAAAGTGTCCTTCTGAGCGCAGCGAAGGATCTAATATTTTGGGTAACATTGTATTATTACTCCACTTTATCCTTCTGCTTAAAAGAACCGGGAAACATTCCTTTCGCGAGGTACGGCGCGACGATGCCCGAAGAAACAACAATAAAAAGAATGAACGGCAAAGACATCCGGCCCCAATACCATGCTCCAAATATGGTTGCCAGTAGCAGCAGAACCTGAAGAAATGTTTTCATAATCAACCATTTATAAAACAAGTAACTTCATTACAGTACCCTAATTCTCCAGCACCAACGCCAAACTTATGCACCCTGATAACTAATAACGGATAACTAATAACTAGTTTGAAACGTCGTTTTCCGCTCCACTTCCGCCATTTTCCCGAACCAGAACAAGTAAAACAGGTAATAAGCCACGCCGATAGACGTCTCGATGGTGTATTCTACCAGGAACGAAATCAGAATAATGATCTGGAACGTGGCGAACAGGTAAAAATGGCGCCGCCCGCCGGTGACGATGGGCCACAAAAAAGCCAGCATGCTCAGCAGAAGACCCACCATACCCGTGCCGGCAAGAATATAGATGAACTGGTTGTGCGGCAGTTTCGGCTCGATGGTGTATTTGGGAAAACGCTGGTTCACTACGCGTTGCACTTCCATCGGTAAATCGCCGGTGCCGACGCCCAGCCACGGATTTTCCTCCCACATTTGTATGCCGGCGGCAAAAGATACCCAGCGCTCGGAATCGGAATAGTCGTCGCCTTCATTGCGCTGGTATTGCTGCCAGTCCCAGGCCATGTACGTCAGCCGTTGCTGCAGGCTGGGAATGCTTAATACCGCGATTACCGGCGTAATGACAATGATGAGCAAGGTAACCAGACCTGCTTTCCAGCGCCGTGTGCGGATCACAAAACGGATCACGCTGAAAATGAGCGCTGCGTACAGGGTCACGATGCCGCTCCGCACCGACAGTACGTGGATAAAAATAAACATCAGCACCACGGCCGCCATCAGCAGTTTTCTTTCCCACGCAAAACGCCAGACATACCGCTGCTCCCATAGCCAGCCGCCGACCAGGATAGCCGTGGCAAGGATCAGATTGAATCGGATGTGGTTGCGCGGCACCGGTACCGGCTGTCCCTGCCCCAGTTTGGCCACGATTTCTTCCGCATGCAGGATAAAATTGACGCCGACGCCGATACAAATCAGAAAAACAGCCCAGAACAGTACGTATAAAACGCTGCGATACTGGTATTTGGTAAGGGTTGGCAAATTGGCAAATACCCATGGAAGTACAAAAAAGGGAATGCGTACACGGGTGCGCTCCAGCCAGAATTCGTGGTTGGCCGACCAGAAGTAACTGACTGCCGGAATCAGCAGCAGCAACGACAAAATGACGCAGTCGGGTTGCCGGAAAAATGTTCTGAAGGTATGCTCCAATACTCCCCACACAGCCCGGAGGCCGGAACCTCGCCGGAATGCACCCGTAGCCTGTTGTTTTTCAGCAGTATTCCACAGCACAGCCCCTACCATTCCCCACATACTGATCGAAAGCAGGAAGGGGGACAGCATCATACTGACCACCAGAAGCGCGGCAAAAAAAACCGTTAGTCCCTCCGGGGTTTTTATGTCACTTAAAAAATTGATTTTCAAAAGTTTGATACAAAACAGGTTAGAAAAACGGGTCTGAAAATAAATACGGGGATACAGACGCCCTGTCGGAGCGATATCTGCAGCATTTCTCCCTGTTTTAACATTCTTCAGGTTTCGGTGTACTTGAAAGAACGCGTTCAAACAAGTTTGGCAAATTTGGCACAACATATTGATTTTCAATGCAAAAAATCAAGTATGCCACACTTTATTAAAAGCGCGCTTTCCGGGCGTGGCACAAAGATAAGTGCCTGTACGAAAAGGTGATTCATCTGTTATTTGTGCAAGGTCGTCCAAAATGAGCAAGTGCGGCTGCTTTAGTATCCCGTGCTTTCAACGAACTTCTATACTTTTGCGCTGTTCTATGCACCAACTTATGCGCCATTGCCAGATTTTTTATTTGTTTATTGTGCTGTCAGTTCTGTTGCCTGCTTGCAGGCAGGAGTCTGCGGGTCAACCGGATTCGCCGAATTCCATGCTCCGGCAACCGGCGCCTTCTTCCAGAGGGGCCGACCCGACGCCGCTGCCCAAAACGGGAGCCGGCAGTTTTGAAAACCTGGTAGCCGATTACGAAAGTAAAGACCGCGGCATCTGGCAAAAACCCAATATGGTGATCTCGCTGCTCGGCGATCTGGAAGGCAAAACGGTGGCCGACATCGGCGCAGGTACCGGCTATTTTACCTTCAGAATGGTGCCCAGTGCCAAAAAAGTGATCGGAATCGATATCGATCAGCGGTTTATCAATTTTATGGACAGTGTGAAGGTTCGCCTCGACGACCGATACCGCGACCGTTTTGAAACGCGCCTGGCCAAGCCCACCGATCCGTTGCTGAAACCGGAAGAGGTAGACGCTGTGGTGTTGGTAAACACCTACGGTTACATCGGCAACAGGGTACAATACCTGAAAACGCTGTGGAAAGGTATCACGCCCGGAGGCCGCCTGCTGATCATCGATTTCAAAAAAAACAACCTCCCCGTCGGCCCGCCCGACGAATATAAAGTAGCCTTGAGCCAGGTGCAGCGCGAGTTGCTCACCTCGGGGTTTTCCATCGACAAAATTGATCAGGCCGCGCTGGACTACCAGTACATCATACTGGCGGAAAAGCCCTTGAAACCTCAAAAAAATTCGACCCAATAAGTATGCGCGGTTCCCTGAGACTTTTTACCTGGTTTGGTATTCCTGTTCATTTACACTGGAGTTTTGGACTGATTTTTTTGTACGCCCTCTGGATCGGTTACGAGAACAGCCTCGACCTGATGGGCACGCTCTGGCTGATGGGTTTTTTTATTGCCCTGTTCGCATGCGTATTGCTGCACGAATACGGGCATGCCCTCACGGCCCGGCGTTACGGGGTGAACACGCACGATATTATCCTGACACCCATCGGCGGCATCGCCCGCCTGGAAAAAATGCCCGAAAAACCGGTACAGGAATTCGTAGTGGCCATTGCCGGCCCGCTGGTGAATGTGGCCATCGCCATCTTGTTGTTCGGGGTGAGCATGCTGGTATTTCAGGAAGAGCGCTGGGAGTTTTTCAAATGGTTCCTGCAGCAGCAATTTTCTTTTGCCGGCAGCGACGAAACGGGGCAGGTGCTGGAGGAAACCGGCATGCAGCCTTCCGGGTTGCTTTTTTACCTTCCGGTACTTGTGGCTACCAATATCGGTCTTGTACTGTTTAACCTTATTCCTGCATTCCCGATGGATGGAGGCCGTATTTTCCGGTCGCTGCTGGCCATGAAATGGGGCCGCCTCCGGGCTACACAATGGGCCGCCTGGCTCGGACAAGCCATTGCTGTGGTATTCATTGTGTACGGCTTGTGGGTCAATGCATTTACACTGGCCCTGGTGGGATTCTTTGTATTCACCACCGCCCGTTCCGAAAATTCGATGGTGCGGCTCGACGATTTTTTAAAACGCTACAAGGCCAAAGACCTGATTCGCCCGCAATTTACCCGCCTGCAAGGGAACGACTGGATGCAAACGGCTGTCGCCCTGCTGCAACAGGGGCTCGAACGCCATTTTCTCGTATTCGATTTTTCCGAAAATCTGGTGGGTATTCTGGAAGAGTCGAGCATCCTCGCCGCAATCAAAAAAAATGCGCTCAGCCAGGAAATCGTGCAATTCACCCAAAAGGTCGAGATCGTTTCACCGGAAGAATCGCTGCAACAGGTTTTTTACCTCATCCGCCAACAGGGAAATCCCATCATCGCGGTGTCCGACGAAACGGGTCTGCTCGGGGTGATCGACGAGGCGGGGCTTTATAATTTTATGAGGATACAGAGCAAAGGGTGAGAGAAGTGAGAGATGTGAGAGGGTGAGAGAAGTGAGAGAGTGAGAGATGTGAGAGATGTGAGAGGGTGAGAGCCGACTTCGATCCCACCTGACTGCTCTTGGCATTCCGATGGTGTCAAATTTTTTGTGAAAAATGCTTCGCCTCTGTTGAATCATCTAAATACTGGAGCGAAGCGGTGTAATCTACGATCTCTCACCCTCTTACCCTCTCACATCTCTCACATCTCTCACCCTCTCACTTCTCTCACTCCTCTCACATCTCTCACCCTCTCACATCTCTCACCCTCTATATCAAGTTCCTCAGCACCAGTGTTTTCTTGATCCTCTTCCCCTCCCGTTTTACCACGATCTTCACTTTTTTTCCGGGTTTTTTCTGAAATACGCGCTGTAAATCGCTCAGATTCAGGACTCCGGTAGGCGCCATTCCGACGCGTACGATCTGGTCGCCTTTCAGGATTCCCGCCTCTTCGGCAGGAGAGCCGGTCAGAACGCTTTGGACGATAAAAGTTGTCAGAGAACTGCCCGAAGTGATGATATTGAGTCCGCTGCGATCGTACAGGAACTCATTTTTGTACGCTTTTCCCGGTTTCAGCCAGATCTTAAAACTATGGTAATCCAGAATTACCGTAAAACGACTGAGCAGGGCATTGCCGACCAGCCCGTTCCGGCCGTTCAGGTATTCGAGGTTGATCCCTGCCGTATCGAGTGTCTGGAAATACGTGACGATATTGGTTTGTTTGTAGTCGCCCATACCGAGGCGGGTGATCCTGCCCGTAAAACCCTCCAGATAGCCGCCGAGCCCCATGCCGATGTTGGCGGTGATCGCGTTGGCGGGCGGGTGTACCAGTGGATGTGTATTGGAAAACAGCAGCAAGGGCAAGCCGGCGCCCGTATCGATCAGCAATTTCACCATAGCGGAAGAGTCGCGAACCGCCTCCATAGGGGTACGGATGTACATCTTGTTGCGGAAAACCTCCACTGGAATTGCGGTGAAATCATCTTTTATCTTGAATGAATTTCGGTCGAACAGGGTGATAATACGTTTGTCGTAGTTGATCCGGGTGATATATTTGGAAAAAACGTTGCCGCTCATGATGCCATGTACGTTGACGCCGGCGTATTCCTCGAAGCGGAAATAATCTTCTTCCAGTACCAGAATATCTTCTTTCGGCGCCACTACTTTTCCGGGAATATCGAAACGGATCTTTCTGGCCAGGTACGCAATAAGGTCGGTTTTCAGGTCCGATCCTTTGACGCGAAATTCGCGGTCATAGTGTATTTTCAGCATATCGCTGATCTCCCGTTTGCTCAGAATAGTGTGCTCCGCTCCCGTATCGTAAATGAAACGGAGCGGGAAGGTTCCGTTCATGGTGACCGTGAGAATGATAAAATTGTTGTTGAATTCGAATGGAATATCGACCTGCTTCTGGCCAGGGGCCATAAAAAAGCCGGACTGTCCTTTGGCAGAAGCGATGGCTGTTAGACTTAACCACAGGAAGTAAAGCGTTTTTGTCAGCATAGCATGTCGTTGGTTTTCGAGCGTAATTTAATAGAATAAATCCTTTCTCACATCATTCCACTGCTACGTGATACCGGATGGCCAGGTGGTGCAGCATGTCGCGGGTCATGGCGTCCAGATCGTATTCGGGTTTCCAGCCCCAGTCTGCACGGGCGGCCGAATCGTCGATACTGGCCGGCCAGGAATCGGCAATGGCCTGCCTGAAATCGGGTTTGTGCGTGATTTTGAAAGAAGGAATTTCCTTTCGGATACTCGCGGTCACCTCTTCCGGGGTAAAACTCATACCGGCCAGGTTGTAACTTGTGCGTACGGACAAGTGGTTGCTGGGCGCGTCCATCAGTTGCAGAGTGGCCCTGATGGCATCCGGCATGTACAGCATCGGCAGCCGCGTGTGTGCGCTGAGAAAACACTCGTACGGTTTGTTCTGCACGGCATAATGGTAAATATCCACCGCGTAATCGGTCGTGCCGCCGCCGGGCATACTCTGGTAGCCGATAATGCCGGGGTAGCGCAGCGAACGTACGTCGAGGCCATAGCGGCGGTAGTAATAATTGGCCCAGTTCTCGCCGGCCACTTTGCTGATACCGTACACCGTTTCCGGAATGAGCACTTCATACTGCGGCGTATTCTGGTGACTCGCTTCGCGCCCGAACACCGCAATGGAAGAAGGGTAGTACACCTTGGCCAGCCGGCGCTGGCGGCTGATTTCCAGTACATTGAACAGGCTGCGCATATTGATGTCCCAGGCCCAGAGCGGATTTTTTTCGCCGTTGGCGCTCAGGATGGCCGCCAGGTGGTAAATGTGCGTGATGCGCCATTTTTTTACCAGTTCCTCCAGCGCCGCGCCGTCGAGGGCATCGAGTATGGCCGTAGGGCCGTCCTGTTCGCCGAGGTCGCGCAGGTCTGCTGCAATAACGTTGTCGGAGTGATACACTTCGCGCAGGGCATCCGTGAGCACAGCTCCGATCTGGCCCCCCGCGCCGATGATGAGAATACGATCTTGTTTCATAAATAATTTGGTCGAGCGGCTCGCTGGGCCTGTTTGCAAGTTGCTTTCGGCAAGTATTCTTTCGTATAAGAATGATTACCTGAAATATACGAAACCGCTGTGGTGCAGGACGATGTTTTGTACCCGGCGAATGTATGACAGGCCTTTTAAAGCGCCAAATGCCATGCGGAGCCAAAATTAAGTTTTGCCCCTGCATCTCTGCTTTTTTACTGAACCTTTGTATGTTTTAGATGGTTGCATGCCTGGGCTGTTCCGGAGAAAAATAAAAATGGCAGGCTGCTTCAGGAAACCTGGAAGTCATCCGATGACTCAAAGTCATCGGATGACTTCCAGGTTTCCTGAAGCAGCCTGCCATAAAATAAAAATCCCGGGCAACCTGATTCTCCCGGCGTGCGCCAATACACTCAACTTTCCAAATCTGGTTTCGGAAGATGAAAAACGCTTTACTCGGTCTGTTATTTATTGCTCTGGGCATGCCTGTTGTGTATGCACAAACTTCTGTCCCGTTCGGACGTACCATCGAATGGGCTTCCACCCCGTCAGAATTCACTCCGCCGGACGGCGAGGTAGTGAAATACTGGACGTTCCAGGGCGCAACTTTCGGCGATGAAGCCCCCGGGCTACCCGTTTTTTCCGAAAGAATTCCGCTGGCCGGCCGCTCGGAACTGACATTTGATGTCGGCTCCATGCAATTCGAATCTTTTGCATTCAAACCGATCGGTAACGACCAGGCGCTGCTCTCCGATGAAGTACGCGTTCAGGTAACGCTGGAACAGGAACGCGAGCGTTATTTTGCCCGGGTGCGGTTTGTACCGATCCGGAAAACCGGCAGCGGCTATGAGCGTGTACGATCGTTCGCACTCAATATCCGCGTTGCGCCCGTGCCGAAACCTTTGCAGGAACGTGGCGGCCCCTACACCTACACGTCCGCACTCAGCACCGGAACCATCTACAAATTCGGCGTCGCGCAGACGGGCATTTACAAGCTCGACTATACATTTCTCAAGAATGAACTGGGCATCAGCAACCTGGACAACATCGACCCGCGCACCATCCGCCTTTTCGGCAACAGCGACGGCATGCTTCCCGAACGCAACAGCGACGCACGTGCCGACGACCTGACGGAAAATGCCGTACAGGTAGTGGGCGAATCCGACGGGAAATTCGATCAGGGCGACTACATTTTGTTTTATGCCGTCGGCCCCGATCCATGGGTGTACCGCCCCGGCAGCGTCGATCCGGAACTGACCGTCCGCAAAAACCTCTACGACACCCGTGGCTGGTATTTTATAAAAACCGGCGACGGAAACGGCCTTCGGATCACCGAACAGGCCAGTGTGCCGGCTTCGGTAGTGACCGAATCGTTTGATGATTTTCGCCGCATCGAAGAAGATAAAGTTAACCTGCTGGACTTTTCCACCACCGCGCAGGGGTCGGGAAAAAAATGGTACGGCGATTATTTTTACCAAACCCGCGAACGGAATTACAGTTTCGAAATACCCAACCTGGTGCCTGGCAGTGTTGCAAGGATACGGGCAGAGTTTGCTGCCCGCTGCAATATCAGCAGCACGGTACGGCTTTATGCAGGCTCCACCACGCTGACGAAAACCGTCAATGGCGTGAGTGTAAGCAACCCGGAAGCCGCCTTTGCCTCGCCCACGGTGTTTCAGGGCAGTTTCCAGCCCGGGGGCGACCAGTTCGACGTTCGTTTACAGTACCCGGAAATTTCCCAGCAAAGCGAAGGCTGGCTCGACTATATCGAAGTAAATGCGCGCCGGCAGTTGAAAATGACGGGCTCTGTCATGGAATTCCGCGACGTGAGCAGCCTCGCACAGCCGGCTACCACCTTCCGCATGTCGGGGGCAAGCGCCAATGTGACGGTGTGGGACATCAGCAATCCGCGACTGGCTTTCGTTCAGCAAAAAACGCAAAATGGCGCCACCGTGGAATTCGGAGCCGGCACCGGCACCCTGAAAAGTTTTATCGCATTTTACGACAACGCGGTTTTTCCAAAACCCGAAACCGTATCCGGCAAATTGCCCAACCAGAACATCCACGCGTTGGAGAACCTGCACATGGCAATCATTTACCACCCGGATTTTGAAGAACAGGCAAAACAGTTGGCAGAACACCGCAGAACCTTCAGCGGCCTGGCTGTAGCCACCGTCAATATTTTCCAGTTATACAACGAGTTTTCCTCGGGCGCCAAAGATCCTGTCGCTATCCGCGATTTCGCCAAAATGCTGTATGACCGCAACCCGGACCGCTTCGAATACCTGCTGCTGCTCGGAGACGGCTCATTCGACCCGAAAAACAACACCAATACCAACTCCAATCTGGACTTTATCCCGGTTTTTGAAACGCCGGAATCATTCAGCCCGATAACCTCGTATCCCTCCGACGACTTTTTTGCACTGCTCAGCGACAATGAAGGCGGCTCGCTGACGGGCGCGCTCGATATCGCCGTCGGAAGGCTGACTGTCGGCTCTTCCACTGATGCGCAAATCGTTACCGATAAAATTGTGGCGTATGACAAATCGCCCTCTACGCTCGGCGACTGGCACCAGCGCACGTTGTACGTCGCCGACGATGAAGACACCAACGTACACATCAACCAGGCGGAAGACCTGGCGATTGCTACCGCCGCTACGGAAACCTGGTTCAATGTCGATAAAGTTTATTTCGACGCATACCAGCAGGTGGCTACCTCCGGCGGCCAGCGCTACCCGGATGCACAATCGACCATCAACGCTGAAGTATTCAAAGGAGCACTTCTGATGCAATATATCGGCCACGGCGGCCCCCGCGGCCTGGCGCAGGAACGTGTGGTGACCAACAACGACATTGCCGGCTGGGAAAATCCGGGCCGTTACCCCCTGATTGTTACGGCTACCTGCTCATTCGGCGGCTACGATGATTATTCACTGGTGACTGGTGGCGAACAGGCCCTGTTGAGATCCAATGCAGGCGCCATTGCCCTGTTTACAACCGTTCGCGCCGTCTACATCGGCGGCAACAACATCCTCACAGATGCCGTGCAGCGTTACATTTTCAAACGTGTCAACGGCCAGTACCGCAGCATCGGCGATATCCTCAAAGACGCCAAAAACTCGTTGACTTCCGATCAGGATAATGCGCGGCGTTTCACGCTGCTCGGCGACCCTGCCATGTTCCTGGCCATGCCGGAATACCGTGTAGCGACCACTAAAATAAACGGACACGAAGTCGGGACCGGCGTGCCGGATACCCTGAAAGCGCTGATGCCTGCGAAAATCGAGGGCATTGTTACCGATACCCTCGGCAATCTATTAAGCAGTTTTAACGGGAAAGTCCACGTTTCCGTATTCGATAAAGCCCAGACGCTGCGCACCCTCGCACAGGACGAAGGCAGTTCGGTCAAGGAGTTTCAGGTGCAACGCAATATCATTTTTAAAGGCGTGGCTACGGTTACGAACGGAAACTTTTCTATCGATTTTATCGTACCTAAAGACATCAATTACCCCTTCGGAGCCGGGAAAATCAGTTATTACGCCGAAAACGGTACGCCGCTGGATGCGGCCGGCGCTGATAAAAGCGTGATCATCGGCGGAAATGCCAACCTGATCCAGGACGACAAGCCGCCCATTGTGACGCCTTATCTGAATACCGATGCTTTTGTGACCGGCGGTATTACCGACAACAATCCGAAGGTGTTGATCAAATGCTCGGACGACCACGGTATGAACGTGAGCGGCACCGGCCTGGGCCATGATCTGACGGCAGTAATTGATGGTAATGTGCTGGAAACCATTGTGTTAAATGATTTTTATGTCAGCGAACAGGATAATTACAAGCGCGGCCAGGCTATTTTCCCGCTGCGCAACCTCGCACCGGGTCGTCATACGCTTCAGGTGAAAGGCTGGGACGTAGCCAATAATCCCGGAGAAGGCTACACGGAATTTGTGGTGGCGGAAGACGGCAAGGCAGCGATTGACCACGTACTGAACTATCCCAATCCTTTTACCACCAATACCTACTTCCAGTTCGAACACAACCTGGCCGGACAATTGCTCGACGTACAGATCAGCATTTTTACGGTTTCAGGCAAACTGGTGAAAACCATCCAGCATTCGGCTACTCCCGACGGGTTCCGCGTAACGGACATCCAGTGGAACGGCCTCGACGACTATGGCGACCGGCTTGCCCGCGGCGTTTACCTGTACCGGGTGAAAATACGCGGTACCGACCTGTCGGGCGCCACGGCCACTGCGGAAAGCGAATTCGAAAAACTGGTCATTTTAAAATAAGTGTATCGTGTCAGGTTTCACGTTTTCACGTTTGGTAAACACTGCTACAGGCTTCTTAATAACCTGACTAAAGGGAAAAGCGGCCTAAACACAAAAAACGAAAAACCAAACACGATAATCTCTTACTTTTGCACACTTTTTGCTTAAAAAACACCAAACCCTTACCCGTTTAAGTCTCAATCAGGTCGGGTGATATTTTGCCACTAAACACATCAATTTTTACACTCATGAAGAAATCACTTGTTCCGGCATTGCTGGCAACCATATGGGTAATGGCGGTAACGGCGATACATGCCCAGATTGCACCCAAATGTATCAACGGGAACAATCCGATCACCGGCGAACGCTGTGCCAACGCGGTAACCTCGGCTGTTCCTTTTCTTCGCATCGTACCCGATGCACGCGGCGGCGCCATGGGCGATGTCGGTATCGCTACCTCGGCCGACCCGAACGGTATGCACTACAACCAGTCGAAACTGGCATTTGCCGATAAAAACATCTCGCTCGCAGCCACCTACACGCCCTGGATGCGTAACCTGGGCCTGAATGACGTATACCTCGCTTATCTGGCCGGCTATTTCAAGATCGACAAGTTCCAGACCGCCGGTTTCGGCCTGCGCTATTTTTCGCTCGGCGATATCGAGTTCACCGATGAGAACGGCCAGTCGCTCGGACAGGGTCGCCCCAACGAGTTCGAGGTTACCGGCGCATATGCCCGTAAACTGACCGACCGTTTTTCGGCAGCCGTCGGCGCTAAATTCATTTACTCCAACCTGGCTACCGGCCGCGTGGTAGAAGGCAACGAGATCAAACCGGGCCTCGCAGGCGCCGCAGACATCTCCTTCACCTACAAGGCGCCACTGAAGGTCAACAACGTAAAAAGTGAACTGACCATAGGCACGGTGCTCAGCAACCTGGGCTCCAAAATCACCTACACCAATTCCATCAACCGCGACTACATCCCCAGCAACCTGGGTATCGGCGCTGCCTGGAAAGTAAACCTCGACGACTACAATACGCTGACGTTTACCACCGACTTCAACAAACTGCTGGTGCCGACACCGCGTCCTGAAATCGACGAAGACGGTGACGATACGCCCGATTACAAACAATACTCGCCCATCCGTGGCGTATTCAAATCCTTCGGCGACGCGCCCGGCGGATTCAGCGAAGAACTGAAAGAAATCACCATCGGCGCAGGTCTGGAATACTGGTACGACGACCAGTTCGCCATCCGCACCGGCTACTTCTACGAGCACTACTCCAAAGGCAACCGCAAATATTTCAGCGTGGGCCTGGGCATAAAATACAATGTGTTCGGCCTGAATTTCTCGTACCTGGTACCGACTACCAACCAGCGCAACCCGCTCGATAACACGCTGCGTTTCAGCCTGTTGTTCGACTTTGAAGCGTTTGAAGGCGACGAGGACGAATAATTTGCAACGCGGATTACGCGGATAAAAAAAGCGGATTTCGCAACGCGGATCTACGCGGATAAAAAAGCGGATTTACGCGGATTTGATTGGAAATAGGGCAGCATTTCGTACTTGAATAAACGAAATGCCGTGTAACCCGCCATCAAATCCGCGTAAATCCGCTTTTTTATCCGCGTAGATCCGCGTTGCGAAATCCGCTTTTTTCATCCGCGTAATCCGCGTTACCGAGTTGGTCGTGCAGAATATCGTACAGAAGGTCGTGATAAGCCGGGAATTCGGGTAAATTATTGTGCCCTGCGCCTGTAATGGGGAAAAGTACGATTCGTTCCGGCGCCAGTTGGTGCAGCATTTCACTTTGCCGGTAAGGAATCAGCCGGTCCTTCGAACCGTGCAGGATAAAGACGGGTACCTGCACTTTTTTGATAAACCGGTCGGTCCGGATATGGTAACGCAGCAGCCAGTTGAGTGGTAAAATGAACGCGTACCGCCGGATATGGTATAAAAATGAGAAGTACGGACAATCCAGGATCAGCATGCCCGGTGTATTCCAGGAAGCGATGCGTGCTGCCAGGCCGCTGCCGAGTGAGCGGCCGTAGAGGACAATTTTTTCCTCTTCATACTCCGTCGCCAGCCATTTGTAGACCTGCTGCAGGTCGGAAAAAAGGATCTCCTCGGTGCGCTTGCCCCGGCTTTTCCCGAAACCCCGGTAGTCGAGGATAAAAAAATCGAAGCCCTTGCCCACGAAATCCTTGGCAAACTTTCCCCAGCCCTTGATGCTGCGCGAATTTCCCTTGATGTAAAAAACGACGCCCTTGCTGTTGGGTACCTTGAAATGCAGGGCATTGACCGTGCCGCCGTCTTCCATTTCAAAATTTACCTCCGAAAAGGGGAACGGGTACTGGTACATAAACCATTTGGGCAGCCGCTCGGGGCGGAAAAAGAAAAAATCCTGCCCGAAGTAAAATACGGCGCATACACCGCCATAAACGATGCCAATCCAGGTAAATATGACCGACCAAAATAACATGCAGGGACCAGTTTGGCCGAAAAGTAATTCATTGTTGGTTATTGGTTATCAGTTATTGGTTATTAGGGTGGTCGGGGGCCATCAGTGCCTGTGTTTCGCTGTCCGATTGTGTGGGCGAATACAGGTGCAAATGGCCTATAACACCTATGCAAATACGTCTTTTGCCCCCCCAAATACGTCCCTTTGACCGGCTAATACGTGGCCGATGTATCCTGATAGGTTGTGCTACCTATTCTAATACGTGTTTTACCTGTCTGGATACGTCCGACACGTATTCTAATACGTTCGGGACGTAAAAGAATACGTGGCAGGACGTATTCTTTTACGTGAACGATGTATTGGTTTGGGTGAAAGACGTATTAGACGGTCAGGCAGACGTATCTGATGGGGTGAATTACGTGTTTGAGGGTGCAGAAGACGTATTGGAGGGTCAGGCAGACGTATCTGATGGGATGAATTACGTATTGGAGGGTGCAGAAGACGTATTGGAGGGTCAGGCAGACGTATCTGATGGGATGAATTACGTGTTGGAGGGTGCAGAAGACGGGAACACTCCTCACAGGTGCAGATCGCCCCCTGCCACCCTGATAACCAATAACCAATAACCAATAACTATTTAGCCGCCTCCGCCCAGGCTTTTTTCAAATCCTTCCCGATCGCACTTTTAGCCTTGCTTTTGGGATTTTGCCGCACATTTTCCAGTATCGCCAGTTGGCGCGGCGACAGCAGGGCGTCGGGCGACTGATTTTTTCCCACCATACTATTGGCACGGCAGGCTTGCAGGGAAGTCATAGGCACACATTTGTAGTCGGTTTGCGCCAGGTAGTATTTCGGTTCGCGGTCGCTGCGAAAACCGCCGTTCCAGCCGCATGTTTTGATGCCTTTCGGTTGTGTAAGTGCCTCCAGTTCCGCTTTTTTGACGATAGTCGGGTTGAATTGCACTTTTACCACTTCTTTCCCGTCCTGATAGCCGGGTTCCGTTTCGATGACGCCGGGAATACTGCCGAACGTGCCTTCGCCGCTCCAGAAACAGGACATGGAAAAGGTGGCGGTTTCCAGCCCGATCTCGCGGGCAGCCAGTTCTTCCAGCAGCAAATCGAGGTATTGCGGCACGGAGGCGCCGGTAGTTTGCAGGGCTGTACGGATGCCGCGCACCAATTGCGCCGGCGAGTTGAAATTGGAAATGCGCGGCACCAGGTCCTGGTTGTCGGGCCGCACCATGCGCACCACCGGATTGTTCCAGGCGGGCTCATCGAAGGTTTTCAGCGCCTCGCCATCCTTTCCGCCTTTGTTGTTGTAAATGCATACCGGTACAAAATACGTTTCGATGGCTTCCACGATCAGCGGATGCGAGAGGGTAAAATTGCCGTAACGGGTGCAATTGGAGCACCCGGGCACTTCCTGGAATAATATCAGAATCGGTCTGCCGTTTTTTTGTGCTTCAGCGCGTCCGGCATCGAGGTCGCGCAGCCAGTGTACCAGGCCGAGTTCTTCAGGCTGGTCTCCGGAAACCGGCGCCGGTTCCACGGTTGAGATATTCGTTTCAACTCCAGTCATTTGCCTGGAAGGAGCCATTAAAAAGGCTGTGGTGCCAACAATAATCAGTGCAGCGAAGGAAAAAAGTTTGAATGTCATCTTAAAACAAGTTTAAACGAATGGGACTTGGGGGAAACGCTACGTTTTGTGCCTTTGTGTCCTTGTGGTAAAAAAATAAAAAATGGCCGTAAGGCCATAAAAAGTCCGCTTTTTTCCGCAAAAACCCGCGTCGTCCGCGTTCCAATTATTCCTGCGAGGGGCGTAGCAGAACAGAATACTTACCCAAAATCTACCGAATTGTCGCCCCAACAGCCACTTTGTCGGATTTTCGGCGCCCTTTCAAACCGGTGTTTTACCTTGCACCCTGCCAAAAATACAATGATCGTGATGAAAAAAACGCTTGTTCTTGCAGCATTGTTCTGTTGCGCCGGTT
>Ga0209717_1003000_pt1 | contig 15270 bp, 8 predicted proteins | sample AD_UKC048_MetaG_FD_184418 | JGI IMG/M metagenome (GOLD analysis project Ga0209717, IMG submission 184418) | Active sludge microbial communities of municipal wastewater-treating anaerobic digesters from USA - AD_UKC048_MetaG (SPAdes) (version 2) | ecosystem: Engineered > Bioreactor > Anaerobic >... | reverse complement strand
GTACCAGTACCGGCGCACGGACCGACGATAACGGCGAGTATGGTATTCCCTTACCCATGGATACAACTTTGAAGCCCCAAAAACTTGCCGTTGTTTTTCAGGAATTACGTGACACATTTTCAATTGACGACTTTTCAAGTTACTGGACACTACAGGCCGCCGCTACCGTTACCCTGAAAGAAGTAACGGTTCAGGACGAAAATACCGGTGCATATATTTCCATATTACAACCCGTAAAAGTGGAAGTCATCAATCGTGCGGAATTGAGGAAGGCAGCCTGCTGTGACCTTGCCGGGTGTTTTGAAACGCAAAGCACCGTACAGCCGACAACGACCAATATCCTGACCAATGCCAAAGAACTGCGGATATTAGGGCTTAGCGGCGTTTATAATCAGGTTTTGGTGGATGGATTGCCTACTATTCAGGGCCTCACATACACCTACGGTACCGGCACGATTCCAGGCAGTATGCTGGAAAACATCTGGGTAACCAAAGGTGCAAACAGCGTGCTTCAAGGCTATGAGGGCATGGTCGGACAGATCACTATTTTTCCCCGGGAAGGCGGAACGGCCGAACCCTTCACAGCGGATGTGCTGGTGAACAGTTTTGGTGAAAAGCACCTCAATACTGCATTTGCCGTCTCTAAAAAGCGCTGGACAAATTATTCGGCGCTTCATACTTCTCAACCGGGCGGCAAGTGGGATCGGGATAACGATGATTTTCTGGACTTGCCACGTATCACGCGGTATGTGGCATATAACAAATGGCGCTATCGAAAAGAAAATGAGAAAGGGCTCAGCGCATTTATCGGTGCGCGGTATGTAAACGAAGATCGCGTCGGCGGTCAGGAGAATTTTGATCCAAAAACGGACAAAGGCACGCTGAATGCTTACGGGCAAACGGTTCGTTTTTACCAGCCGGAAGTGTTTACCAAAACAGGTTTCCGGTTCAGTCCCGACCGTAAAATTTCCCTGCTTGCTTCATTCGTCGCGCAGGACCAGAAATCCTGGTTCGGCCTTACCCAATACGACGCAAAACAACGCCACGCTTATGCCAACGTGCAATACGAACTGTTCTGGGGCAAAAACAAAACGCAGGAATTAAAGACCGGGCTCAGTTTCCGACACTTCGTGCTGAACGAGCAGATCGGTTTTTCGGCATTGGATACCCTGGGACGAGGCTTTGCCGGATTGTACCGCAAGGAAGAAAATATACCCGGCGCGTTCGCCGAAAACACCTTTCATTTTAAGAATGACCGGTGGGTATGGGTAACAGGATTACGCGCTGACCGGCACAATTCTTTCGGCTGGTACGTCACGCCACGTACGATGTTGCGGTTCAATCCTTCTGCTGATCTGGATTTACGGGCAAGTATCGGATCCGGCTGGCGAACGGTGAACCTGTTTCCGGAAAATATTGCATTGCTTGCCGGAAGCCGCGACGTCATTTTTGCAGAAACATTACAACCCGAACAAACCTGGAATGCAGGCATCAATGCCACGCGCCGTTTTACTATTGGTAAAATGCGGCTGACCGCAACTGCGGATGTTTACCACACCCGTTTTCAAAATCAGGTATTTCCTGATTACGACAGCGATCCGGCAAAGGCCGTTATCTCCAATTTTACAGGTAAATCAGTAAGCAACGGTGTGCAAATGGAAGTGAGCGCGGCCTGGAGCCGGCGGGTCGAACTGCGTGCTGCCTACAATTTTCTGGATGTGTTCAGGTATCAAAACGGCGCGAAAGTCCTGCTACCCTTCAATCCGCGCCATAAAATACTTTCCGTTGTCACCTATCGCACTGCGGGTGAACGCTGGCAATTCGATGCCAACCTGCACTGGTATGGCAAACAAAGGTTACCGGATACCCGCGACAATCCCGAAACCCTGCGCCGCCCGGATTATTCCAAAACCTATGCCGTCGCCAGTATGCAAGTACGCCATGTGTTGCGCCGGATCGAGTTTTTTGCCGGTTGTGAAAACATATTCGGCTTCAGACAATCACGTCCGATTGTAGGATGGGAAAACCCTTTCGCACGTGGTTTTGATCCGTCATTCGCATGGGGGCCGACACGGGGCCGGGAATTTTACATCGGCAGCAACTTTAAACTGGACAAAAAAGAAAAGCAGAATTGACCTGCATCACACCCTTATAAACCTGCACATCACCGGTTAATAAGGGTACAATTTAAAACAATGACAATCAATACTTTAAACACTCCTAAACGGCTCGGATTTCTGGACCGCTATCTAACCCTCTGGATATTTGCAGCCATGTTTCTGGGCGTAGGATTAGGATATTTTTGGCCTGGTACCGCTGCCTTTATTAATCAATTTCAGAGCGGCACTACAAATGTTCCTATCGCTGTGGGGCTCATCTTAATGATGTACCCGCCGTTGGCAAAGGTGAAGTATGAAGAATTGCCGAAAGTATTTAAAAACGTGCGCATCCTCGGCCTGTCACTTGTACAAAACTGGTTAGTAGGCCCCGCGTTGATGTTTTTGCTGGCCGTCCTTTTTTTGCAGGATAAACCGGAATACATGGTTGGGCTGATCATGATCGGTATTGCGCGTTGTATTGCAATGGTAATTGTCTGGAACGACCTGGCAAAAGGCGATACCGAATATGTGGCCGGACTTGTCGCCATCAACAGCGTTTTCCAGGTGCTCTTTTACAGTGTGTATGCCTGGTTTTTTGTAACGATTTTACCTCCATTTTTTGGGATCGAAGGCATGAACGTCGACGTGAGTATCGCGCAGATTGCGGAAAGCGTATTTGTCTACCTGGGCATCCCTTTTATTGCAGGCATTGTCACCCGTTACTCGCTGATAAAAGCCCGGGGAAAAGACTGGTACCAGCAGGTATTTATCCCGAAAATAAGCCCGATCACGCTGGTGTCGCTCCTTTTTACCATTGTAGTCATGTTCAGTTACAAGGGAAATCTGATCGTTCAGATCCCGCTGGATGTAGTGCGAATTGCCATCCCCCTGGTGTTTTACTTCGTCATCATGTTTTTCAGCGCTTTTTTTCTGGCCAAACGGGCGGGCGTGGATTATGCCAAAAGCACTTCGCTGGCATTTACTGCGGCAGGCAATAATTTTGAACTGGGTATAGCGGTAGCGATTGCCGTTTTCGGCATCAATTCAGGTGTGGCATTCGCAGCGGTGATAGGCCCGCTGATAGAAGTGCCGGTCCTCATACTGCTCGTCAATGTTGCCTTGAAACAACAACACAAATTCTCCATTGTCAAAGATTCTACCGTATGACCATCGCTCTTTTTTCCGACATACACGCCAACCTCCCTGCGCTCGAAGCCTGCCTCGCCGACATCGACCAGCGGAAACCGGATGCCGTTTTTTGTCTCGGCGACCTGGTGGGTTACAATATCTGGCCGAATGAAGTCGTGCAGGAAATCCGCCGCCGGGGCATTCCGACGATTGCGGGAAATTATGACTACGGCATTGGCAGAAGCAGCGACGATTGCGGCTGCGCCTATAAAACCGACGATGAAAAAGCCAATGGCGCGGTGAGCATCCGTTTTACCAACGAGATCGTGCAGCAGGACGAACGGCGTTACCTGCGCGAATTGCCCCGGCACCTGCGTATCGAATTTGAAATGAATGATGGCGACTGGCTGCAGGTTATGTTCGTGCACGGCAGCCCGCGCAAGATCAACGAATACCTGTTTGAAGACCGGGAGGAAAAAAGCCTGTCGCGTATTCTGGAGGGTGCGAACGCGGATGTTCTTTTTTTCGGGCATACCCACAAACCCTATCACCGTGTACTTTCTACAGGCAGTGAGGATGCGCCGCATTTCCGCCACGCCATCAATATCGGTTCAGTCGGCAAACCGAAGGACGGCGATCCGCGCGGGTGTTACGCTCTGCTGCATCTGGATGAAACGAGCAGCCGGTTACGACCGGAAAGTATCCGGGTAGAATTTATCCGGTTTGAATATGACGTGGAAAAAGCGGCGCGTGCCGTGGAAGAAAGCCCTTTACCAAATGCCTATGCAACAGCATTGCGCATAGCAAAATGACCTGTTTGAAACTTTTTAATTTCTCTTTTGCTGGCAGGGCTCGTTTTCTTTATATTGCACCAATGCGGAGCCTTTCAGAAGGTCTTTCGTTTCCGCTATAAACTGCGTCTGCTTTTTCGTGTCCAATCCTGTCAGATCGAAGCAGTAATCAACCTCTCCTTCTCTGCCCCAGGGTATAGCCTCGTATTTTAATTTGACTTTATTTTTCTGCTCGAATACTGGAATGAATTGATCGAATTGATCTTTGGATTTTCCATCCGTTCCTGCGCCGATACTGATAAATGAAACACTAAAGCGGTCGTTTGGATCCGCCGGTTTGGTGTTTTGATCCATGGAAGGGGTGGTGTTTTCCGTTGTCTGCTTGTTGCTATTGCAACCCAGCAACGTTATCAAAGCAATCAGAAAAAAGGTGTGTTTCATTTGTTTTCTTTTTAAAAGGTTTGTGTCATCAACCGGGCCCGGGAGTAAATGCCGATTCAGACTTTCGGGGTTGAGCACCGACTTCGCACTTCGCACTGTCGACTTCGCACTACCTTCAGTCGACTTCGCACTACCCTCAGTTCTTTGCTTTAAAATCATACTTCAACCCCCAGTACTCCTTCAGCACCATTTTCACCGAACCCACCGAAACGGGTGATTCGATAAGCACCGGAATGCGGTTCTGGTCGTCGGACACCCACACGGTCATTTTGGCGTCGTCTTTAAAAACGTTGCCCGCAATGACAGTCGGCTGAAATTTCAGGGTATTGTACTTACCCATGTTGTGCACCTTCTTGCGCTCCTTGCCCATGTATTTCATTTTCAGGGGAAATTCCTCTTTGTCCATGAACACACGGAAAGGCACGGTATACCCCGCCTGCTGGCTGGCGAAATCGAAATTCCGGAGGGTATAAAGGCTGGAAAGGATGTCGTGGACACAATCCTGCACATTGTGTTCGGTTTTGGTTTCAGCGGCGCCACGTTTGTCGGCCCGGGTGACCGTCATTTTCCGGGCAGCCTGGTTGAAAGAGATTTTTTCAAAAATGTGGTAATCGCCCTCGCTGACGCTGCGCTCGGAGTAGTTCGGCATCAAGGTGTTTTTGTCCACCCACGAATCGTATTCGTCATTCACGACGTAAAACCATTCATAGGAATCATAGGTTTCCCCTTTCGCCTTGTAGTGGTATTGATTGCCCTCGTCGAACACACGAAACGTCACCTCGCCGGCTGCCAGCCAGACGAAGTTCCAGTTGTAGTAGATCTTGTAGGTAAGTTTCTCGTTGTGTTGAAACGTATTGTTCGTGTTGCTGCACGGCTCGACATTCGTTGCCATCTGCTCTTCCACGGGCTGGTGCCCGGGAATAGTAAAGGCCATGGAAAGCAGGCCGGCAAAAAGCAGAATCATCTTAGTCGTCTTCATATCCAAGTGTTTTGGTGATGCTGACGTGAAATAGTGAAAAAGTACCAACTAACGCTGGCAAAATGAGGTTTATTATCCACAATACGAAGGTGGCTGCCAGGCTGCTGAGTTCGTTTGCGCCGAAAAAAGCCCATACAAAAACAGCCAGATTACCGCGTACCAGAAGCCCCGCTACTGCGGGTAAGGGCACGATCGTTTGCAACAGGTAAATAGTAGCCACACCCGCATAGGCACCCCAAAAACCCGCTTTTATCGAGAAAAAATGCAATAAAAGCACATATTGGGTGGAGTAAATACCGTAACGCACGGCTGACCAGAACAAAATGAGCAGTAAATCGCGTCGCCTGAACTGTTCCAGTAAAACCACGTCGCGCACGTAAGGTTTCAACCTTCGGAGCCACGGCAACCGGCGTGCAACAGGCACTATCCTCCGGATGTTAAAGAATATGTAATAAAGTATGCCAAGTCCGAGCAGTGCAAAAACCGTCACCGTTTGTATGTCCGATTGATCCCATTGCAGGAAATGCCGGGCAAACCACAAACCGCCCAATACGCCGCCTGTCAGCAAGACCAGGTATTGCGCGATGCCGCCTACGGCATTGATCATCAATGATTTCCAGTGATTTTCAGGACGCACGTACAGGAGCCTTCCTGCGTATTCGCCCATTCGGTTGGGTGTGAACAAGGCAAAACTGATTCCGGCCATCACTGCATAAAAAGACTTTTTCAGGGAAATCGGGTCATAGTGACGCAAAAAAGGCTGCCATTTCAAGGTTTCAATCAGCCAATTCAGTGGCATCAGCACACCTACTACTGCCAGAAGCACCCAATTGGCGGCGTTGCATTGCTGCACAAAAACATGATACAGGTCCTCCAGATTTTTTCTGGATTGCAACTCGAAATAAAGAGCAACTCCCAAGGCGAGGATGAGCGCTGCCTTGAAAAGGATATTCAGTTGTTTTTTAGGGAAAATACGCCTGCTGACAGCAATGATCGCCGAAGTATAGGTGGGCATACGATAAAAAAAATTTCCGGACCGTTTCTGGTTCTACATACGATCCGGGCACAAATGAAGATGGGCAATCCTCCACCGGAGAATTGCCCATCGGTTGATAATCTTAGTTACCGATTAATAACCGGCATCTTTATTTCCTTTGAAAGTGCCTTTTCCGGCTTCTTTGCCTTCCGGACGGGGCATTTCGGTCTGATCTTTCGCTACCATGAACTCAACGCGACGGTTGCTCATGTTGGAACCCGTTACCGGGATCAACGGAGAACCTTCGCCGGTCCAGTTGAGGATCAAACGCTCGCGGGCGATACCATGTTGTGATACCAGGAATTCGATAGCAGATTTTGCACGGTTGTAGGACAATACGTTGTTGTATTTTTCCGAACCGCGGCTGTCTGTGTGACCCACTACCACGATTTTCAGGTCGGGGTTTTGTTTCAGCACGGAAGCAACCTGGTAGATTTTTTCGTATTCGCTGTAACGAACTGTGTAGTTGTTGTCGGTGAAGTAAATCATCGGCAGGAACCAGTTGCTCAGGCCTGGCTGCGTAGGCAGTTTGAAGTTGGCCAGTTTCGCGTCTACGATGTCGTTTACCTGTTTTTCGGTCGTGTATTTAGGGAGGCCTTGTGCTACGCCGTCCGTATTAACCGAGTAACCTGGAGGAGAGAAAGGCTCTTTGTCCATGTAGTCGGCTACTTTATCGCCGTCGCTGTCAAGCGTTACACCGCGGGTGTTCACTTTCGCGCCGGCAGGGCTGTTGTCTTCGTCGTCGATTGCATCGATGATACCGTCGCCATCTGTGTCGGTCGGATCGTAGATCGGACGTGCTTCCAGGGCAGTAATTGCTTCGGATACACCTGCAAGCGGGTTGATCCAGTACAGCGGCTCCACTTTTGCGGTGCCGTCTTTCGTTTTGCCACCCAGGTTGAAGTTGAGGTGCAGGCTTGGGTAGTGCAGGTTGTCGCGGTAGGTCGTCTGGTTGTTGCCTACATTGGCTTCAGCATCCAGGCGGTCAGCTTCGCGGCCGAAAACGGATGCTACGCTGTATTCCAGTGCGATATTGAATTTAGGCGTTACGCGGAAACCGAGCGAACCACCAAAGTCGACGTAAGGTACCACTTGGGTAAAATCACCGTTAGAAGGGTTTAAGTCACCCGAAATGAGGATGTTCTCATATTCCACCTTCAAGCTGGACACACCTACACCGGCAAAGCCCTGCAACAGGATTTTCCGCATGGGTTTGTCGAAACGGATATTGTTGAGCGCCACTACCATTTGGCCGCCGCCACCAATCCAGGTGGTTTTGGAGGTACGGCTATCGTTGGTGCCACCGCCTTCATTTTTAGCCTGACCGAACATACCGTTTGCACGGAGAGAAAAGATGTGGTCAATGGATTTGCGAACGGTAAGACCGCCGCCAAAGCCCAGTTTGGAATCCAGGTCGCCAGCCACGAAAGGCAAGCCTACGTGAACGCCAAGTTCCCACTGATCTTTGGGTGTAAAAGAGCGGTATGTGCCGCCACCGGTTGTAACCTCTCCCGGGGTCTGCGCATAAATCCCTATATGCGCAGCGACGAAGAGTAATACAAAAGTTAATTTTCTAACCGTCATAGGGTTGTAGATTTGAATGAGTGAATGTTAACAGCTTAAAAAAGCAATCGTGTTGTTTTGACAAATGACCTGAAAACGGCGGGAATTGTTGAAAAAGAAAAATAGATTAAAGCAAAGAATGTTTAAATCCCAAGTTTTTTAAGGGCCAAATATAAGGCGCCCGATGAAATTTTATTTGGCGCAGTATTATTTTTTGTAACATCTTCCAAAGATCGGCGAATAATTGAGGAAGTATCTCCGAAAATTGCCGCATCCGTCATGCGCGCATCCGGTTGCATCAAGTATGCAAAAACGCGTGCCATGCCGCAATTTGCGATAAAATCGGGGATTACCCCTGTGTGTTCGTCCGCATATTTTGCAGTTTGTCCAAAAAACACCTCATCATCGATGAAAGGAACGTTGGCTCCACAGGCAATAACTTCCACTCCTCCCTCTAGAAGACGGTCAACTTGTTCACGCGTCACCAGCTTAGATGCGGCTCCGGGAATGAAAATTTGCGCTCCCATCGTCCAAATTCGCTGATTGGCCTCTTCGAAGGGCACCAGATTAGTTGTAGCAAGTTTGTTGCCATTTTTATTAATAAACAAATTTTTTATCTCAGAAAGGGTAAATCCTTCCTCAGAAAGCAACGCTCCTTCCCGGTCTATGATGCCGATAATGCGTACCCCTTGTTTTGCCAAATAACATGCTGCTGCCGAAGCGACGTTGCCCCAGCCCTGTATAATAGCCGTTTTTCCTTCGGCCGTTCCCTGGTAATACAGGTCGTAGAAATGGCGTACGGACTCCGCTACGCCATAGCCTGTTATGAGATCTGCCACCGCATATTTGTTGGGACCGCCTTCCGGAACGAATTCAGGGTCTTCCACAATCTTCGTGCACCCATAGCGCAATTGTCCGATCAGGTTGATCTGCTGACCTTCCGTTGCGTGCAGGTGCCCGCGTACGATCCCTTCCTGCGGGTGCCAGAGCCCCAGCGCTTCGGTGATCGGCACCACGTCCTTGATTTCGTCGACATTCAGGTCGCCGCCCGTGCCGTAATAATTTTTCAGCAGTGGCAGTACGGCGCGGTACCAGCGTTCGAGCACTTCGAAGCGCTTGGGGTGGTTGGGGTCGAAATCGATACCGCTTTTTGCGCCGCCGATAGCCGGCCCGCAAACGCTGAATTTGATTTCCATAACCTTGGCCAGCGAGATGACTTCTTCACGCGTCAGCCCTTTTCGCATACGGGTACCGCCGCCCGCGGCGCCGTTGCGGAGCGAATTAATAACTACCCACCCGCGGGCGTCTGTTTCGCTGTCGTTCCATTCAAAAACAATTTCGGGCTTTTTTTCCTTGTATTTGGTCAGTAACTCGTCCATTTTTCTAAAATTCGGTGTGGTGAAGGCAAAAAACGCCGCAAAAGTAGGAAAAACTGAACCTAAAAAACAGTTTGAAAACTTCCCTACTTTTGGGCGCCCCAATGGAGCGTTTGTTGAGATGTTGAGGGGTTGAGGATGTTGAGGGTGCTTCGCTCAGGATATTCAAATAAGTTTGAGCGAAGCACCCTCAACATCCTCAACCCCTCAACATCTCAACCCCTCAACATCTCAACCCCTCAACATCTCAACATTCTCAACCCCTCCTGTCCATGCTTCAAAACTGGCTTAAAGCCCTTCCTGCGCCCCTTTTCAAATGGACCGATACGTTGCCGGAAACAGCGCTGGGCAGGCACCTCATTCACTACAGGAATGAACTGCCCGACCTGAAAAAAGTGAAAATCGCTCTCATTGGCGTCGGAGATAAAGAAGCGAATGCGGTGCGGGAAGCGCTCTACCAGACGGCCTGGGCATTTCCCAAAGGAGCGGTTGCCGATCTCGGCAATCTGCGCAAATCGCAGGAGTCGCACCTGATTGCAGTGGTCCACGAGTTGCTTAGCGGCCATGTTATTCCGGTTGTGCTGACGGCTCCTGATGCATTGGCCAGGGCACAGTTTCTAGGTTACCAGGATACGAAGGCGCTTGTTAACCTCGCTGTTATTGATGAACGCTGCCGTTTCGGCGCTCCGGATCAGTTATATTCCAACCTGCTGACACCCCGGCACGCGCTGCTGTTTCATTTTGCCGCAGTCGGTATTCAGGTGCACCACACGCCGCCGGCGGTGTTCGATTTTATGTCTAAAAATTATTTCGACCTGGTACGGCTGGGGAAATCGAGGGCGTCGATAGAAGAAACGGAACCCGTGTTGCGCGACGCAGACCTGCTGGCATTTCACCTCGGCGCGCTCAAACAAAGCGATGCGCCCGGTGTACAGGACGCCTCCCCTTCCGGTTATTTTGTAGAAGAAGCCTGCCAACTCTGCCGCTATGCGGGCATGAGCGACAAACTGAGTTCTTTCGGCATTTACGGATTTGATGCGGCCCGCGACAAAGAAGGGCAAACGGCCCAGGTTTCCGCCCAGATGGCCTGGTATTTCCTCGAAGGTTTTTTCAACCGGAAAAAAGACTACCCGGTTTCAACCGCAGGCCTCACGGAATATGTTGTGGATTTCCGGCAGATGCACTACCAGCTGACCTTCTGGAAAAGTGTAAAAACAGGCCGCTGGTGGATGCAGGTGCCTGTGCCTACCCGTAAAAAACACGAACGCCATCGCCTGATCCCCTGTTCTTTTCAGGATTACCAGTCGGCCTGCCGCGAAGAACTGCCCGAACGACTTATGCAGGCGCTGCACCGCTTCGGGTAAGTGGATTTTTTCGACAAAAAGTTTTCAACACGCGGAGCGAGTCCCCACGTTTTGTTTTAAATTTGCCGATACCCAACCTGATCTATAGCGTTTGAAATGGGGTGTGTCTGGTTTTTTGTGTTTATTGTTTAGAAAAAGGTTGATAATCAACCACTTCCGAAACACAAAACACAAAAAACCAAACACGTCCCTTAAGTCCATCCCATGCCACAATTCGCACACCTCCACTGTCATACCCAGTACTCTTTGCTCGACGGAGCCGCGAGTATCCCCAACCTCTTCAAAAAAGCGGCTGCCGACGGTATGAAAGCCATCGCTATTACCGACCACGGCAACATGTTCGGTGCTTTCCAGTTTGTGGCGGAAGCGGCCAAACACGAAGGCGTGAAACCGATTGTGGGCTGCGAATTTTACGTGGTGACCGACCGGCACCGGCGCGCATTTACCAAAGAAGACCGCGACAAACGTTTTCACCAGTTATTTCTGGCTAAAAACCCGGAAGGATATAAAAATCTGGTAAAACTCTGCTCGCTCGGCTACATCGAGGGTCTGTACGGCAAATACCCGCGTATCGACAAGGAACTCATCCTGCAATACCACGAAGGCCTCATCGCTACCACCTGCTGTATCGGCGCTATGGTACCGCAGGCTATTCTGAGAAAAAGTGAAGCGGAAGCCAAAAAGGAATTCGAATGGTGGCTGGACCTTTTCGGGGAAGATTATTACATCGAGATCCAGCGCCACCAGATGGCCGAACAGGACAAGGTAAACGAGGTGCTGCTGCGCTGGGCCGATGAGTACAACGTGAAGGTGATCTGCACCAACGACTCTCACTACGTCGACCAGAAAGACTCCAACGCACACGATATCCTGCTCTGCGTCAATACCGGCGAAAAGCAGGCTACCCCCGCTATCCGCGAATTCATGGAAGAGGGCACCGTCATGAAAGGCGGCCGTTTCGCTTTCTGGAACGACCAGTTTTATTTCAAAACGCAGGCGGAAATGGGCAAACTGTTCCATGACGTTCCGCAATCGCTCGATAACACGATGGAAATCGTGGACAAATGCGAGCACCTGAAACTCAAAAAAGACATCCTGCTGCCCAATTTCGTGGTGCCGCTGGAATTCCAGACCCAGGACGATTACCTGCGCCACCTGACTTTCGAAGGCGCAAAAAAGCGCTATAAGGACATTACGCCCGAAGTAGAGGATCGCCTCAACTTCGAACTCAACACCGTCCGGACGATGGGATTCGCCGGCTACTTCCTCATTGTGGCCGACTTTATCAACCACGGAAAAGACATCGGCGTGTTCATCGGTCCGGGCCGCGGCTCGGCGGCGGGTAGCGCGGTGGCCTACTGCATCGGCATCACGAATATCGACCCGATCAAGTACCAGTTGCTGTTCGAACGTTTCCTGAATCCCGACCGGAAATCGATGCCCGATATCGATACGGACTTCGACGATGAAGGCCGGCAGAAAGTGATCGATTATGTGGTGCAGAAATACGGCAAACAGCAGGTCGCGCAGATTGTGACCTACGGCACCATGGCTGCCAAAATGTCGATCAAAGACGTGTCGCGCGTGCTCGACCTGCCGCTCGACCAGGCCAATGCGCTCGCCAAACTGGTGCCTGAAAAACCCGGCATTTCGCTCAAACGCGTGCTCACGGCTCCGCTGACGGGTGAAAACTCGCTTTCCGAAAAGGAAAACCTGGCTTCGGAAGACCTTGAAAACGCCAAAAAACTGCGCGAACACCTGGCTGCCGAACACACACCGGAAGGGATGGTGCTCAAGGAAGCCATGATCCTGGAAGGCTCCGTGCGCGGCACCGGCATCCACGCGGCGGGTATTATTATTGCGCCGAAAGACCTGACGGAAATTATTCCGGTCGCCACGTCCAAGGAAACCGAACTGCTCATTACGCAGTACGAGGGCTCCATCATCGAAGACGCGGGCGTTATCAAAATGGACTTCCTGGGCCTGAAAACCCTCACGATCCTTCGCGATGCCCTGATCCTGATCAAGCAGAACCACGGCGTGACGATCAACCTCGACGATATTCCGCTGGACGATAAAAAAACCTACGAACTATATCAGCGCGGCGAAACGAACGGCACCTTCCAGTTTGAAAGCGCCGGTATGCAGAAGTACCTGCGCGACCTGAAACCCGACAAATTCGACGACCTTATCGCCATGAACGCGCTCTACCGGCCGGGTCCGCTGGAGTATATTCCTGATTTTATTTCCCGCAAACATGGGCGGCAGACGGTGACGTATGATTTGCCGGATATGGAGGAATACCTGAAAGACACGTTCGGTATTTGTGTGACGGGCGACACGCTTGTTTTTGATGCTGTTTCCGGGAAACGGGTTCGCATCGATCAACTTAAAGACAAAACCGGCGATTTTTATGTGCAAGGTGTTGATGATCAACTGCTTGCCAAAAAAGGCAAACTGAGTTACTGGGTTTGCAATGGAGAAAAACCTGTTTTTAAAGTAAAACTGAAAAACGGTTCCACGGTCAAAATGACGTCCAACCACCGGGTTTTGACGGAGGACGGCTGGCGCGAACTCGGACAACTACAACCGGGCGACCGGATTGCTACGCCCAGAAAACTGGAAGCACAGGCACCTGTGACGTTTGACCGCAAAAAACTTCGGGTACTGGCTTACCTGCTTGCTGACGGGTCGCTTACCTCCTGCGGGCCTACGGCCGATTTTATTTCAAAAGACGAGGTTCTGATCGAAGAATACCGGAACTGTCTTTCTTCCTTCGAGCGTGTGCAATCCACTACCCTTCAGCAGGTCAGGGGCGTAACGCGTGTGATGACGAAAGGCATCGATAAAACGCATTACCACGAACCGAATGCACTCGTGGCAACGCTGCGCGAATGGGGGCTAAAAACAACCACAGGCGGATGTTGGTCGGGCGATAAGTTTGTGCCTGAATTCGTATTCGGATTAACGGACGAACTGATCGGGTTTTTCCTGGCCTCTTTGTGGGATTGCGACGGCCATGTAGGCGCAAAAATTTGTGCGTTTAAAACCATTTCTTCCAGACTGGCAACGGATGTGCAAACCTTGTTGCTGCGACTGGGCATTTATTCTACTACGTATGAAACGCGCTATTTCAATAACCGGCGGCAGGAAGAAATAACCGCCTACCAGGTTTCCGTTTACAACCTGAAAGCGTTTTCCGAACAGGTGGCGCCGCATCTGGTGCTGAAAAAAATGTCTCCGGACACGGTATTTCAGGAAGAAGCCAGCGACAACGTATCGCGCACTATATTTTTCGAAGAATTACACGATGCATGGAGCGGCTCCCAGCGCAGCCTGATGCAAAACCACGGATTGAGCCGGCAACATTTTAACACGCTGAATAAAACCCGTTCGCGTATTGCCGCTCATGTGGTGAAGCCTCTGACCGAATCACTTTCACTGCAACGTACCCGCAAAAACCTGAATGTTCGCTGGGAAGAAATTGCCGAAATAACACCTGCCGGAACAGAACTGGTGTACGATATTACGGTTGATGACATCCATAATTTCGTCGGAAACAACGTCATTCTGCACAATTGCGTGTACCAGGAACAGATCATGCTCCTTTCCCAGAAACTCGCCGGCTTCTCCAAAGGCGACGCCGACGTGCTGCGGAAAGCCATGGGTAAAAAGCAGAAGTCGGTACTGGATAAAATGAAAAGCCAGTTTATCGAAGGCGGCACGTCGCGCAACCACCCTGCTAAAACGCTCGAAAAAGTGTGGACCGACTGGGAAGCATTCGCCTCCTACGCCTTCAATAAATCGCACTCGACCTGCTACGCCTTCGTGGCTTACCAGACGGCCTATCTGAAAGCGCACTACCCCTCGGAATACATGGCCGCGACGCTCACGCATTCGCAGTCGAACATCGATAAAATCACGTTCTTCCTCGAAGAGTGCAAGCGCATGGGCCTTACGGTAAAGGGCCCCGATGTTAACGAATCGCTGATCAATTTTTCGGTCAATAAAAAAGGGGAAATCCGCTACGGAATGGGCGCCGTGAAAGGTGTAGGCGAGGCAGCCATGATGGTCATGATCGAGGAAAGAACCGCCAACGGACCGTTCAAGGATATTTTCGATTACATGCGCCGCATCAACCTCCGTACCGTCAACAAACGTGTCATGGAAAGCCTGGCTTACGCGGGAGCGTTCGACGCAATGGGGCTGGCACGCGCCTCCTTTTTTGCAGAAACGGACAAGGACGTGCCGTTTATTGAAAAACTGCTGAAATACGGCTCCGCTTTTCAGGGCGACAAGGTGATGTCGGTCAATTCGCTGTTCGGCGACCTTTCAGATTCGGTGAGTATTCCCGAGCCGGTTATTCCGAAAGCGCCGGACTGGGGACTGATTTTTAAACTGCAAAAGGAAAAAGAGGTCGTCGGCATTTACCTCAGCGGCCACCCGCTCGACGATTTCCGGTACGAATGGGAAAATTTCGCTTCTCCGCTTGC
>Ga0209717_1002999_pt1 | contig 15270 bp, 14 predicted proteins | sample AD_UKC048_MetaG_FD_184418 | JGI IMG/M metagenome (GOLD analysis project Ga0209717, IMG submission 184418) | Active sludge microbial communities of municipal wastewater-treating anaerobic digesters from USA - AD_UKC048_MetaG (SPAdes) (version 2) | ecosystem: Engineered > Bioreactor > Anaerobic >... | reverse complement strand
CTTAGTTTTCTTTAGCGTCGGGATCGGCCGGAGTTTCATCCGTGGCTTCAGTTGTCTCTTCGACCACAGGTTCTTCCACGGGGACTTCCTCGGTCACGGTTTCCACGGGTTCTTCGACCACAGGTTCTTCCACGGGAAGTTCTTCCACCGTAGTTTCCACGGGTTCTTCGACCACAGGTTCTTCCGCAGGGACTTCCTCGGTCACGGTTTCCACGGGTTCTTCGACCACAGGTTCTTCCACGGGAAGTTCTTCCACCGTAGTTTCCACGGTCTCTTCGACCACAGGTTCTTCCACGGGAAGTTCTTCCACCGTAGTTTCCACGGTCTCTTCGACCACGGGTTCTTCGACCACAGGTTCTTCCGCAGGGACTTCCTCGGTCACGGTTTCCACGGGTTCTTCGACCACGGGTTCCTCCACGGGAGCTTCCTCGGTCACGGTTTCCACGGTTTCTTCAACCGCGGTTTCTTCCGCCCCGGTTTCTTCCAGCGGTGCTTCCACGTTTTCCCCAGTTTCAGCAGCGTCTTCGTTGGCAGCTTCAGCCGGAGTTTCGGCCTCTTCAGCCTGCGGAACGGTAGTCTCTTCTTTCTGTTTGTCCCGGGCCTGGCGTTCAGCGCGTTTCTTTTGCAGGCGGGCGATGCGCTCACGCATATACTGCTCGTGCAGGGCGATGTATTCTTCCTGGAGTTTGGGGTCGCGGGAGAAGAAGAAGGCCTTCACGCTGAGGATGAGGCGGCGGTTTTCCATATCCAGCTCGATGACCTTGAGGGGCAGTTCTTCGCCGGCGTGGAAGGCTTCTTCAGAGTGTTCCAGCTTGGGAATGGCGAGGTGGGAAATGGGGATGAACCCTTCCACGATGTCTTCGCCTACCTGGATGTCCACCAGCACGCCTTTGGGGATGAGCTTGCCGATCTTGCCCTTCACTTCGGTGTTGATGGGCAGGGAATCGTTCAGATGCTCCCAGGGATCGGGATGCAGCTGTTTCACGCCCAGGGCGATGCGGTGCAGGGCACGGTCGATCGAAAGGATCACGGCCTCCACTTCCTGGCCCTTGTGGTAAACCTCGCGGGGATGGTAGATGCGCTTGGTCCAGCTGATGTCGGAGATGTGGATCAGGCCGTCGATGCCGTCCTCAACTTCAACGAAAGCGCCGAAGGCGGTGAGGCTTTTCACGGGTCGGGTGATCACGCTGCCGATGGGATAGTGGTCCTCGATCGAGAGCCAGGGGTTGGCTTCCATCTGCTTCATGCCCAAGGAGATGCGACGGTTTTCCTTGTCCAGTTCAAGCACGATGGCGTTCACGGTGTCGCCCATTTTCACGATCTTGCGGGCGTCGGTGATCTTCTTGGTCCAGCTCATCTCAGAGATGTGCACCAGGCCTTCCACACCGGGTTCGAGTTCCACAAAAGCGCCGAAGGATTTCACGCTGACCACTTTGCCGCTGACGTGCACGCCCTCGGGAAATTTAATGGCCACGTTTTCCCAGGGATGTGGTACCAGCTGTTTGAGACCGAGGGAGATCTTGTTGGTTTCAGGATCGAATTTTATCACTTTCACCTTCACCTTGTCGCCGATATTGAGCATGTCGGTGGGGTGGTTGATCTTGCCCCAACTCATGTCGGTGAGGTGCAGGAGGCCGTCGATGCCGCCCAGATCGATGAAAGCGCCGTATTGGGTTATATTTTTCACCTCTCCGTCAAGCTCGGAATCCACCTGGATGCGGGCGAGCAGTTCCTGGCGTTTGACGCTGGCTTCTTCTTCCAGCACCATCTTGCGGGAGAGGATGATATTGCGGTGTTCCTCGTCGATGTTCATCACCTTGAACTGAAGTTCCTTGCCGATGAACTGGTCGAGGTTGGGAATGGGTTTGAGTGACATCTGGGAACCGGGCAGGAAGGCTTCGATGCCCATCACGTTGACGATCATGCCGCCTTTCACACGGCGCCGGATGGTGCCGGTGAGGATGGTGCCGTCGATCGCGGCCTGTTTGATCAGCTCGATGTTCTTGATGAAATCGGCTTTGCGCTTGGAAAGCGAGAGCCGGCCTTCACCGTTGTCCAGGTCATTGATAAAGACCAGGATGTGGGAGTTGACTTCCGGGATGCCGGTGTATTCGAACTCGCTGAGCGGGATCGCTCCGTCGCTCTTGAAGCCGATGTCCACCACCACGTCCTTGTCGTTGACGCTCACCACGGTCCCTTCCTTGATCTCGCCGCGGCGGAAGCTGGATTCATGCTCATCGAGCAGATTCATCAGTTCGTCGTCCGGATGCTCCGAAACGGGTTTGGCCGCTTTGGGCTTGGGCGCCGGGATTGGTTCCGCCGGGGTTTCAGGCTTAGCCGGGGTTTCAGGCTCGGCCGGGGTTTCAAGCTGTTCTTCAGCCACGGGTTCAGCCGGAGCTTCAGGCTCAGCCGGGGTTTCAAGCTGTTCGTCAGCCACGGGTTCCGCCGGGGTTTCAGGCTCGGCTGGGGTTTCGGCCTGCACTTCAGGCTCGGGGATGGTTGCGGCGGCAGGTTCCGCCGGGGTTTCCGGGGGGGCCTCTGCTGCTTCAGATTCTGTCGTTACCTCGGCAATAGGTTCCGCTGCGGGTGCCGTTACTTCTTCAGTTGCTTTTGACGTCGTGCCTTCCCCTTCCTTCAGAATTTCTTCCGGAATGGGCTGGTCTTGGTTCTGATCATGATCTAACATGATTCCTCCTTATACCTGGGGATTTCCTCGAAACGGCTTACCGCGCCGGGGATCCCCATTAATTTGAAAATCTGGTTGTAAACTTCCAGGATGGCCTCTTCCGGGGTGGAGGCCCCGGCGGCCAGGCCGATGTTGGCAGCGTCCGCGAGATCGGGCAAAGTGAGCTCGCCGGCGTCCTCGATGTGCAGGCTGCGGGTTTCGCGGGAGCAGAGATCTTGCAGCATTTTGGTGTTGGAGCTGTTGCGGCCGCCGATCACCAGCATCAGATCGCTTGCTTTGGCCAGCGCCACGGCCGCTTCCTGGCGCAGGGAGGTGGCGGAGCAGATGGTGTTGAAAACGATGAGCTCCAGGCAGCGCGGCAACACGCTCTGGACTAGGGCTTGCAGGTTGGCCAGCTTTTGGGTGGTCTGGGAAACCACGCACAGGGTTTTCCAGGGTCCGTCGCCGGGAAACTCGCCGGGCCGGAGCACCCGGGTGTGGGAGTTGCCGTAGGACAGCATGCCCTTCACTTCCGGATGATCGGGATCGCCGAGGATCAGCATGGGAATTTCAGCGTGGGCGGCTACCAGCTGCTGGGCACGCTCCACGTAGGGGCAGGTGGCGTCGATGATCTCGCAGCCGCCGCTCCGCAGGGCGGCCAGGTCTTCTTTGGAAACGCCATGGGAACGCAGCACCACCTTGGTGCCGCTGGCCCCGGTGACATCTTCCACGCTCACTATCCCTTCGGAGGCCAGTTCCCGTACAATGCGGGGATTGTGGATCAGATCGCCCAGGGTGCGCACTTCGCCACCGGCGGCTTTGGCTTCGCGGGCCATTTGGAGGGCGCGGCGGACCCCGAAGCAGAAACCGGAGTGCTCGGCCAGCAATACTTTCATATTCCCTCCTGCCGGGCCAATACCAAGCTGTGCAGCGTATCCACCTGCTCGTCCACGCTCATGGCACCGGTATCGATCACGATGGCGTCTTCCGCCACGGCGAGGGGTGCCAGGGCGCGGCTGGCATCGTTGCGGTCGCGTTCTTCCAGCTCATGCAGAATTTCGTCAAACTCTTTCTCTATGCCCTTCTTTTGCAGTTCCAGCCAACGGCGCCGGGCCCTGATCTCGGCTGAGGCGGTGAGGAAAAACTTGATGTCGGCATCCGGGAAAACGAAGGTGCCAATGTCGCGCCCGTCCAGGATGACACCGCCTTGGGCACCCATCCGGCGCTGGAGCTCCACCATGCGGTAACGCACGGCGGGCAGGGCGGAAATATCTGAAGAAAGTTTGGAAATGGCATTGGCGCGGATGTCTTCCGATACGTCCCTGCCCTCCAGCAGGATCACGTTGGTCGCGCCGGAAGTCTCGATGCGAATGTCGATCGTTTCCAACATGGCTGCCACGGCCTCCGCGTCGTCCAGGCTGACCCCGCTGAGTTGAGCCTGCAGAGCGCAGGCGCGGTACATCGCCCCGGTATCCAGATAGACGTAGCCCAGCCTGAGCGCCAAACGCTGGGCGGTGGTGCTCTTTCCCGAAGCGGCGGGACCGTCGATGGCGATGATCAGTCTGTGTTCCATACCAAATTATCCTATCCAACCACATTTTTGCACCCCGATATTGCGTCAATCCTTTTTTTGGCCCCGCCGGAGAAGGTGATTCGCTCCGCTTCAAAATTCATCACCGCCATGCGGGGAGAGTAGAGATAATGGCCTTCAAATAAGGAATAAAACAGGGAAAAGCAAGGTTGACAAAAACAGAGGGACAGAGTGACAGAGAATTTCTGCAGCATAAGCTTCAGCTGGTTGGGGCCCGAATTCATTACCAGGAACAAAAAGATGAGTCAAAAAAAGAGACAGCGATGTATTCGGAACGCGCTGGGAAGTGCTTTGTTCAATGGATCGCTGTCACGCGGAAGAATCTGCGGGCTCGATCCGGAGTGATCTCCAGCTCCAAGGACGGTGTCTCTGCCTCCAAAGTATATTCCCCGCCAGGTTCATCCGCTGCCTCCACCCTGTAAGTACTGGCTCCGGTCACCGCCGGCCAACTGAGCACGAGACCGTTTGGTAACCTGGCTAGCGAGGGTTGCGGGCTTACCAAACCGGTGCTGACGCTGATCACATTGGAATCGCCAAAGGTTCCGTAGCCGAGATCTGCCCGGACCACGTAATGATAGTTTTCGCCAGGGGAAAGTCCGTAAACTTCAGAGCTCGTTGCAAGCCCTGCGCTGAGATCTTCGAATCCGGGCACATACGCGATAGTTTCCATGGAGTGGGTTCCCAGGTTGCCGCAACTGTCGATGGGATGGCTTTCCCACTCGGTGTACAGGGTGGGAAAGCCGCTGGACGGATTGGCAGTCACGCCGCCGGTGACGGTGCTTCTGCGCACCAGAGTCCGGTTTTGGGTGACCAGGGTGCCGGAACCCCAATATGATCCAGGGTCGGTGCCGATCCGGCCAAAGATGTCAACATAGGAACCGGTTGACAATTTTTTCAAGGCGATCTGGTCGTCTCCGTCAAATGATGTTACCAAGGCGCTTTGCAGATCGCTGCGGTCGCGAATCACCACGTTCGAGTTGGGATGCGCTATCACATAGACCTCTCCGTCCTCCAGAATTCCTGAAAGATACAAGGTTTGATAGGCGTAGGTGTAGGAATTGGGGAAGTACTCTATTAGGTAATCGCTTAGGTCAACCTGGGACCCAGTTCCATTGAAGATCTCCAGTGCTTTATTGTAGCCGGTTCCCTCCAGATATTCCGAAAAAAAGAGCTCGCTGGCAGGGCCGTGATTTAGGGTTTGATAAACATCCAGCCAGTAGCCGGTGGCGCCGGAAACGGCTTCCCAATTGGCTGTGAAGCTGTCTGTACAGATTTCTGTGGCCGGGGTCGCTACGGGTATCCCGGAAAGCTCTTCCAGATCGGCAAAGATGGCGGCGCAGGCCACCGCGCCTTTGATCACTTCCGTGCAATAATCGATCTCCAGGCTATCCACCACGTCGTGCACAGTGTGATAGATTGCGCTGTCCATGTCCTCTTCGAAGAAATAGATGATGTTGTATCCCTTCTGCCAGTAGTGATAGGAATCGCTGCGGGAGCAGTTGAACCAGCCCTCGTCGGCATAGGAATCCAGGCTGGTGTATTGCTCGGTGATGCCCACGGCGTAATCCGTGTAGGCAAGAGAACCGTCGTAAGGGATCTGGCGCACAACCCACTCGGAGGGGTCATGCTCGTTGTTGCCGATCATGTCGAAATTCATCATCAGCCGTACGTCCATCCCAGCTGTGTGAATGATGGCGGAATCGTTGTAGGAACCTTTCAAACCCAGTTCCTCACAGGCAAAGGTCATAAAGCGGACCGAAGCTTTGGGCTGATGGTTGCTTAGCAGCATCACCCGGGCGATCTCCATCACGGCGGCGGCCCCGCTGGCATTGTCATCCGCCCCGGGAGCGAAATTATACGCGTCGTTGCTGGTGGAATCGTGATGTCCGCCGATGATGATATACTGGTCTGGAAATTCGGTTCCAGGCAGGGTGGCGACAACGTTGTACTGCGGATAGCCGTTGTGGCTGAATTCCTGCAGCTGCACGTCGCTGATCCCAAAGGACAGAAACTGCTGTTGGATCCACTGGGCCACGGGCAGACGGGTGTCCGTGTAGGCGTGCCGCGTCCCAAAATCCTGAAGATGTTGGATCCGGGCCAGAATGGAATCCGCGCTCACGCTGGACACCAGTTGGGCTACGTCCGCGCGTAATATCCCGGTCCAAGGTGGAAGCGGTTTTGAGGCGGTCAGGCGTATGGGGGAGAGGCTGAGCTGAGTGATTTGGCAGGATGTCCGAGCTCGCAGTTCCTCTTCATCCAGATCGCTGGCGAACAGAAGGGCTGAATCCAGCCCCAGCAGGATCTTTCCTGTCGCCCCAAGTTCGGCGGGAGCTGCCATCGGGGGTTCGCTTAAGAGGTAGAGATGCTGGCGGGGCGGAAACTCGGAAAGCACCAAAGCGCCAGGAAAGGCAGGTGTGGGCCTGTCCGGAGCAATAACGATCGCGTAGCTGGCGTCATAATGGAGGACGGAGTAACCGGCCTGACTCAGTTGCAGAACGCTGGCCCGCAGGTCCCGGGCTGGAAATTCCGCCTTCAGGTTGGAAATTGGGACGCCCAGGATCGCGTTTTGAGCGCCCAGGGCGGTTGCCAGCAAGAGCAGGCAGATCAGCAGGCATTTTACCATGGTTGTTTCCCCTGAAACGGTTCCAGGCCTCAGCTGGAACCACCCAGCATGAATTTCTTGTTGGGGGTGAGAACGTTTTCGCTGCATTTGCGGATGATCAGGTTCAGCGCGTCGGGCGAGATATTGACAGCCGCGGCCAGTTCCGCCAGTCTTTGTTTCTCGCCCAGTTCCAGGCGGCCGTCGATCAGGGTCACGCACACGATCTGCTCCATCAGGGTGAATTTATCATTGTCCTGCTGGTTGGCGTAATGTTTGCAGATCGCCTTCACGCGCTTTTTGATCTCGGCTTCGTTCTTGAATTGCAGATAGATCTCGGGCTGGGTGGTGTAGTCCGAGATCCAGTCGAAGAGCAGGTTCCATTTTTCTTCAAGGCTGTCTTTGTCGAAGGTGGCCATGTAAAGCCCCGCGGCGGCCAGAAATTCCACGATCTTTTGTTCCTTTTCCTTTTTGGGCTTGGTTTCCAAAAGTGCCAGCAACTCCGAGACCCGGGCATCCAGCTGTTCCCGGTTGATGGACTGGGAGGATGTTTGCGTAACCAGTTCCGATTCCGCGAAGTGCATCAGCGCCTGGATGCGGATCATGGAATTGGGGTGGGAGGAAAAGAGATCGCCCACCCCGATCTCGCGGATCCGGTCCAGCTGTTTCAGATACTCCGCGGCCACGAAATTCAGATGCTCCTGTGAAAGCCCGCAGGTGAGCTTGAAAAAGGTGTTGGTGACCACATTGATGTCCGGCATGGCGATGAAGCCGATGCGGTCGGCGCTGATCTCGGCGTATTTGATGAAGCGCAGGTAGTGCAGGGTGATCATGGCTGGCAGCCGTTCGCCTTCGTTCTTGTTCAGGAAGCGCTGCACCACGTCCAGCTTGTTGTGGTCGTAGATCAGGTGACCGATCTCGTGGCCGATCACAAAGCGGAGCTCGTTGTCGTCCATCTGCTGGATCAGGGCTGAGGTGAAACAGATGATGTTGGGCACATAGTCGTAACCGTTGATGGAAAAGGCGTTGATCTCGGCTGAGGACTGCAGGTAGAAATCGATTTTTTCCGCGAAGCCCAGCTTGGACTGGATCTCGCTGCAGAGGCTGTAGATGCGCGGGGCGATGGCCTCGCTGAGCAACACGGTGTTGGAAAGCATCTCGTTGGTGATGGCCTCCACCTCGTCGCGGTTGTCAAAAACGTCGTAATACTGCTCCAGCGCGAAATCCTTTTCCAACACCCGTTCCAGTTCCGTCTCCGCGGAGTATCTGATCCGCGCGAAATCGATGGCGCCTGCCGGCCTCTGTTTCTTTGCTTTCATTACTTCTCCTGATCTGTTGTGTTGCCTTCCTCTGCTGCGCCAGTCCGCGCAAAATAAGTGACCGCCAGCGGGGAGGACGAACATCAGGTTGGACAGGGGCAGATTTGTGTCAAGCGAAAACGCCCCGCCCTGGAAGCGGGGGATACAAAAAACCCCGCCGGGTGGCGGGGTCAGCTTATTTATTCACCGATTATCTTCACCAGCACGCGCTTGCGGCGCCTGCCGTCAAATTCTCCATAGAAGATCTGTTCCCAGGTGCCGAAATCCAGTTTTCCCGCCGTGACCGCCACCACCACCTCGCGTCCCATCAGCTGGCGTTTGAGGTGCGCGTCCGCGTTGTCCTCAAAGCCGTTGTGGGCATATTGCGAGTGCGGTTTCTCCGGGGCCAGGCGTTCCAGCCAGCTCTCAAAATCCTGATGCAGGCCACCTTCGTCGTCATTGATGAACACCGAGGCGGTGATGTGCATGGGATTCACCAGGCACAGGCCTTCCCTGATGCCGCTTTCGCGCAGGCAGTCCTCCACCTGGGAGGTGATATTCACATACTCCCTGCGTTGGGCGGTGTTGAACCACAGTTCCTTGCGATAGCTGCGCATCAGTTTATCGGATTTTTCTCCAGTTCGGTGGCAAATTCAGCCGCGGTGTCGAACACGTAGTCCGCTCCGGCTTTTTCCAGAGCTTCCCTGCCGCAATAACCCCAGGCGGCGCCGATGGAGATCATGCCGGCATTTTTGGCTGTTTGCACATCCACGGGGGAATCGCCCAGAAAGGCGATGTTCTCGGGTTTGCATTTCAGCCGCTCAGCCAGTTCCAGCGCGCGGGTGGGGTCCGGTTTGACAGGTTTGTCCGGCTGTTCACCGCTGTAAATGCCAAACGGATTTTTGCCCTGATTGATCATCGCGCCGCGGAAATAGTGGCGGATCATCTTTTTGGTGAAATAGTGGACCTTATTGGAAAGGATCGCCACCTTGATCTTGTGGGAAACGCAGAGTTGGATCAGATACAGGATTCCCGGATAGGTCTTGGTGTGCAGAAACCAGCTTTCCTCATAATTGACCCAGAACTTTTCGGCCATCGCTTCCACGTCGGCTTTTTTCCGCCGTGATGCCGGCAATGCTCTTTCGGTCAGTTTAAACAGCCCGTCGCCCACAAAATCCTTGTATGCCTCCAGCGGATGCTCGGGCAAGCCGGATTCGGCCAGGGCCTTGTTCATGCTTTCAGCTATGTCCTGCAGGCTGTCCAGCAGGGTTCCGTCCAGGTCGAAGATCACGGCTTTGATTTTGTGTTTCTTTTTCATGTGTTGGCACTTCCTTCGTTGCTTATTTTTAAAGGCTTGGATGTCTCTCCCGCATAAAGCGATACATGCGGGAAAGGAATTTCGATATGGTTGGCGTCGAAAGTATCCTTGATGCGGATCATCAAAGAAGTTTTAAGATCAAAAAACTCATCTGTCCTGCCCCAGACTCCAAAGAGGAAATCAATGCTGGAATCACCAAAATTCTCCACCATGATCACCGGCGGAGGGTCTTTCAGGGCCAGCGGTTCAGCGGCGGCGATCTCCGCCAGCAGCTGGCTCACCCTGCTCAGATCTTCCTTGTAGGCCACGCCCACTTTGATGTTGATCCTGCGCAAAGGGTACCGGGTGAGGTTGGTCACCTCGCTCTTGATCATGGTTTCGTTGGGCACGCGCACGAACTGGTTGTCCGGCGTTTTCAGCTTCAGCGAGAGCAGATCTATGGTTTCGATGGTCCCGCGGATGCCGGCAACCTCGATCACATCACCCACCACAAAGGGTTTTTCCGAGATCAGGAAGATCCCGCTGATGATGTTCGAGACGCTGGTCTGCGAGGCAAAGCCGATCGCGATGCCCACCACTCCGGCCGCGCCCAGCAGGGCGGAAAGCTTGAACCCGAATTCGTTCAGGACGCTCACCAGCAGGATCAGCAGGCTGAGATAGTAAACAAAGCGAACAATCAACTGCTCGCTTTGGGGCGAGAACCTGTTCGTTACGATCCGCTGGGTGAGTTTTTTCAACAGTATGATCAGCGGGATGCCGATGGCCAAAGTGAGCAAAACGCGTAAAACCACATTCACTCTTTCCGGCGTGACGTACTGGCTGAATATGTTCGTTATGTCCATGTCTTATTCTCAGGCTCCTGTGGGCCAGGTTGGATTAGTTTGTAAAACCATGATTTTGATAGGCTGTTATTTGTCTATCTTTTTTTAATAGGTTACTCCATCTTTGGCCAAAGCCAAACCAAACTTGACATTCCGAGCGGCCTCAAGAGACTGGCATCCATTCCCTCAGCCAAGGAGCAACCATGAAAATAGCCCAGATCGTCGGTGCCCGGCCCCAGTTCGTGAAACTGGCCCCGCTTTCGCGCCTGATCCGAGAACGCCATTCGGAGATAATCATCCACAGCGGACAGCATTATGACGTCCAGATGAACGACGTTTTCTTCCGGGACATGCAGCTCCCGGCGCCGGACCACAACCTGAACATCGGTTCCGGCAGCCAGGGAGTGCAGACAGCGGAGATCCTGGCCGCCCTGGAACCCGTTTTGGCAGAGGAAAACCCCGATTGGGTGATCGTTTACGGTGATACCAACACCACCCTCGCCGGGGTGCTGGCGGCGGCCAAACTCGGCCTCAGGACCGCCCATGTGGAAGCCTGCCTGCGCAGTTTCAACCGCTCCATGCCAGAAGAGATCAACCGAGTGGTGGCCGATCATGTTTCCGATCTGCTTCTCTGTCCCACTCCCACGGCCATGGAGAACGCTCGCCGCGAAGGCCTGCAGGACAAAGCCCGCCTGGTTGGCGACATCATGTCCGACAGCCTGAAGCTGGGTTTGGAGCTGGCGGAGGGCTTTTCCGACATCCTGGCTGAACTTTCTCTCCAAGCTGGCTCCTTTTCCCTGCTAACCCTGCACCGGCCTTACAATGTGGACGATCCCGCCCGCCTGGAGCATATCCTGAAAGCCCTGAACAGCCTGGGCAAAACCATCGTCTTTCCTGTTCATCCCCGCACCCGCAACGTATTGGCACGGATCGATCTGGACATTTTTGCCAACCTGCGCTACGTCGAACCCCTTTCCTATCTGGATTTCATCAGCCTGATGGGCGCGGCGGACATGGTGCTCACCGATTCCGGCGGCATTCAGAAAGAGGCCTGCATCCTCGGCATACCCTGCGTTACCCTGCGTTCCGAAACCGAATGGACCGAAACCGTGGCCAGCGGCTGGAACCTCCTTCTGCCTGTAGATTCCAGGGCTTTCCCCCTCTCCATCCTGGATTTCCGGCCTCCCTCCAGCCGTCCCGACCTCTTCGGCTCTGACGTTTCGCTCAAGATCCTGGACTTGCTGGAAAGAGAATTCGTCGCGGAAAAGCGCGGAAAAAGAGAAAGGCTATGAAGAAAAAAAGAGAAAAACCAATTTGGGGGTCACGTCACCGGGCCAAACAATTAGTGGAGGGGTAAATGGAAGAAAAAAAGATCGAAAAGGACGTCAGTAGCAGGATAATCGATTGTTTTTTCATTGTTTACAACAATCTTGGTTTCGGCTATCTGGAAAAGGTATATGAAAACGCCATGAAGATAGAACTGAAGGCCCTGGGTTATGAAGTGCAGTCCCAGAAACCTATCAAGGTTAAGTACAAAGGCGTGGAGGTCGGTGATTATTATGCCGATCTTTATGTGGACAATTTGGTGATTGTGGAGATCAAAACTGCGGCGAAATTGACTTCGGAACATGAATCACAGCTGATCAACTATCTAGCTTCGACAAACACCGGCCATGGAGTATTACTGAACTTTGGCCCACGGCCATCCTTCAAGCGCATGATTAACAGTTTTTCCCAACAGGCTTGATTTAACCGGAAGTTTGCATGGAATCGGGATTTCAACATTTTTTGCATGAGCTTGTTACCCCCAATGGACATGATTTAATGTTACGCCAATCGACCAATTTGGTTTGTCCACCTGATTCCGTATTTTTCTCTTTTTTCATTTTTCTTTTTTCCGCGTTTTTCCGCGACGAATTCCCTGGAGTGAACCATGCCTGAAAAAGCGCATCTGATCCTGATCGGAGGAGGCACCTGCAGCGGCAAGACCACCATCGCCAAAGCGATCGGGCGCCGCATCGCCAGCCTCAAAACTGTCATCCTCTCCCATGACAACTACTATCGCGACCTCGCCCACCTGAGCCAGGAAGAGCGCGCGAAAGTAAATTTCGATCACCCTGACTCCATCGACCAGGAATACCTGGTCCATGACCTGAAGCTGATGCTGGCCGGCGAAGCGGTCAACGTTCCGGACTACGATTTCGCCACCCACAGCCGCACCGAGGGCAAGCTCTGCATCGCCGGCGCCGAAGTCGTGATCTTGGAAGGCATCTTCGCTCTCTACTACAGCGATCTGCTGGACATCTCCGACCTCAAGATCTTCCTCGATTCCGATTCCGACATCCGCCTCGCCCGACGCCTCCAGCGCGACATCCTGCAGCGCGGACGCGACCCCGAAAGCGTGCTCAACCAGTATCTGGAAACGGTGAAGCCTTCCCACCAGGCCTTCATCGAACCCACCAAAAAGAACGCCGACATCATCGTCCCCGGCGAAAAGGAATTCGATCGCGTGCTCTATCTGCTCAACGGCTACCTCCAGCACGTGATCGGCTCCGGATGAAGCCCTGGCTGTACAAAGTCCCTGATCCCGGATTTGACTTGACAAAATCTTAGCACTCGAAAAAGAGGTTTGCTAATTACGCCTCTCGCGTTATCATATCTGCAGATTTGCAAAATACATTATGGAGGAACCCAATGAAACTGAGACCAATTGAAGAACATCTTGTGGTGAAGCCCGAAAACGCCACCGCTGAAAAGACCGTCGGCGGCATCATCATCCCCGACACCGCCAAGGAAAAACCCCAGATCGCCGCAGTGATCGCCGTGGGCACCGATGAAGACCTGCAAAAGATCGTCAAAGTGGGCGACAAGGTCCTGTTCGGAAAATACTCCGGCACCGAGATCGAGATCGAAGGCGAAAAACTGCTCATCCTCTCCAAGGACGACATCCTGGCCATCGTGGAGTAGCGATGCTGGAGATCACAAGCCAAAACTTCGAAACCGAAGTCATGCAGTCCGAACTGCCTGTGCTGGTTGATTTCTGGGCGCCCTGGTGCGGACCCTGCAAAGCTTTGGGACCCACCGTGGAAAAGATCGCCGTGGAAACTGAAGGCAAGGTAAAGGTTGCCAAATGCAACATCGACAACGCCCCGGACATAGCCACCCGCCTATCCATCATGTCCATCCCCACCCTGCTGGTTTTCCACAAGGGTGAGATAGCCGCTCAGCTAATCGGACTGGTGCAAAAAGACAAGGTCATGGACAAACTCCGTCCCTACCTCTGATCATCTCAAACTTAATCACCCGCCCCGCCGAACCAGTTCGCCGGGGCGTTTTTTTTGCTCTCTTTTGGCTCAAGTTCAAATATGGTGGATAAACCTCGTGATTACAGAGCAGGCTGGAATGCAGTCCTTTATATTCAATTGATTATAAAGTATTTAGCGCATTAGAGACCTTATTTGGATCCCAGCCTGCGTTGGGATGAACCACTCTTTTGAACACGGGATTCTTTAAAATCCGGGTGGGGGTTTTCCAATTGACAGCCGGAGAGAAAACCAGATGTTTCTTTGCCAAGCTTCAGATCATGCCATGGAGACAGGCAATGTTTCAGAAGATACGCCCGCCAATCTGGAGATTCACCAAAAATTTCAAACAACCAACAGAGATCGGCTCATCAAGATCTCCAATTCCCCCATCTGAATAGTCGATCTTTCTATAAGTAACGTTTTCATACTCCAGTGAAAAGCCACCGAACATGATCATGAAGGCGTGTTCATCTTGTTGCTCGTCGGCATCGATTGACACCGGGCCACCTATGAAAAGGCCGTATGTGTTAACCTTTCCGTCCACAAATCCTGCACCCAATTCCGGGATCATGTATCCAGGAGACCTACCCAAACCAAAGACCAGATAAAGATCAGCCGGAAATCTCTTGTAACCCCAATTCAATATGTTGGGATTTAACCTGGCAAGGATCTGCCAAGAAGTATGATCCATCGCCACTACTGTTTCACCTTCATACTTCATGCGTGAGTTCCGGTAGGAAAACCTTCCCTCGAACTGAACTATGTTGCGGAATCCGACACAGCTAGCCAGATCCCAGTGCCAGACTCCAGTTCCAAAACTGACATCGGGGATATCGAAAAATTCATTTATGTCGCTTGAACTCTGGAAACCCTGTCCAGTGTCAATACCACCTGTCAAGAACAATCCAATGTTCTGAGCATAGGATCTTTCCCGGTACCTCATGTATATTTTTATTCTCCGAACTTCCTCGTCCGACAATGGAAACGTGAAAATATCATCCCGAATGGAATCGTGATAAAATGATTCTATTGAACAGCCCAAAACAATATTGGTTTGCTCGACCATTTTACCATAGTCGTTTTCTACCATGTTACTGAAAACAAGAAAGTCATTTGCGACCAACAATATCTTTCCTTCCGTCAATGTACCAATTTTGTCATAAAAACCGTCTGCGTTCATCTGGCATATGAATCCGGCAAGTAGCAAAAAAGTAACAATTACGCTGCGCGGAATTTGACAATGATGTGATGGCATTTTCTCTCCTTGGAACTAAACCTGAACATATAAAACAATCGCTCTGTATTAGCGCTTGAACATCGCGTCGAGTTTAGCGGTAGGTTCACTTGTTGCTGCGGCGCTGGAGCTGTTGACATCAGCCGCACCCTAATTACAAAAAACTTTAACACCTTGAAGCGCCCAGCAGCTGTCTTAAGCTGCGATGGTAGGCAGATCCGATACAACGTTTAACATTATCACCTCTATTCTCAAAACCTCAGTGTCCCTAAAAGAATGACACCCAATTGTTGTCAAGAGAATGATTTATCTTGTTGAGTCCCAAATGTTGGTGTAAATTCCAACTCATTGTTTCTCAGGTTGTTTGAGGGCATCTGATATCCCTCGTTACTCACAATCTATGTAAGGCCAAGCGACCAATTGCATTGTTTTCATCTTG
>Ga0209717_1002996_pt1 | contig 15286 bp, 16 predicted proteins | sample AD_UKC048_MetaG_FD_184418 | JGI IMG/M metagenome (GOLD analysis project Ga0209717, IMG submission 184418) | Active sludge microbial communities of municipal wastewater-treating anaerobic digesters from USA - AD_UKC048_MetaG (SPAdes) (version 2) | ecosystem: Engineered > Bioreactor > Anaerobic >... | reverse complement strand
CGGCCGACCTTCTGGCCAATGACAGCGTGCGGCGTGCCTACCTGGGCGTCTGACCAGGCACCACCAGGAATCCCATGGCGTCCATCTTCGACATCTTCTTCCTCGAGGCGGTGCTCAACGGCCTGCTGCTGGGCGGCCTGCTGGCGCTGCTGTCGCTGGGGCTGAACCTGATCTTCGGCGTCATCGACGTGGTCTGGATCTGCTATGCCGAGCTGATCATGGTCGGCATGTACGCCATCTGGTGGCTGCACACCCAGCAGGGCTGGCCGCTGTGGATGGCCATGCCCACCTGCGTGCTGTTCGTCGGTGCGCTGGGTGCGGCCATGCACCAGTTCGTCATCAAGCCGGTGCTGGCGGCCGAGCCGATCAACCAGCTGCTGGTGACCGGCGGCGTGCTGTTCCTGCTGCAGGCGGTGACCACCATGGCCTTCGGGGTCGAGTTCCGCAACCTGGGGGTGCGCATCCCCGGCTTCGCGGTGGGCGAGATGAGCCTGTCGGGTGCGCGCATGGTGGCCTTCGTCGCGGCCATGCTGGCCATCGCGGGGGCCTACCTGTTCCTCAACCGCACCTTCATGGGCACGGCCATCCGTGCCATCAGCCAGGACCGCGCCATCATGCCGCTGATGGGCGTGAACCCGTCGCGGGTGTACCTGATCACCTCGGCCATCGGCGGGGGGCTGGCCGGGCTGGCGGCCTGCCTGCTGGTGCTGCAGTACGACGTGCACCCGGCCATCGGCCTGTCGTTCGGGCCGATCACCTTCCTGATCTGCGTGCTGGGTGGCCTGGGCAACCTGATCGGCGGCTTCGTCGCCGCCTTCGTGTTCGCCCAGTTCATCTCGGTGGGCGGCTTCTTCCTGCAACTGGAGTGGGGCTACGTGCTGGCCTTCGCCTTCTTCATGGCCACCATGTTCTGGAAGCCCGAGGGCCTGCTGTCGAAGAGGCGCAAGGCATGACAAAACGCCACATCGTGGCCGCAGTGGGCCTGGTGGCCCTGCTGGCGGTGCCCCTGTTCGGCCCGGGCAAGTACGCGCTGCACCTGATGGTGATGGCGCTGCTGTGGTCGTTCATCTACACCAGCTGGTCGATCATGGGCCGGCTCGGCCTGGTGAGCTTCGGCCACGGCGCCTTCCTGGGCATCGGCGCCTACACCGTGGTGCTGCTGTGGAACCACTGGGGCATCTCGCCCTGGATCGGCACGGTGGTGGCCGTGGTGCTGTCGCTGGGCGTGGCTCTGCTGGTGGGCTTGCCGTGCTTCCGCTTCAAGATCGTGGGCCACTACTTTGCGCTTGTCACCCTGGCGCTGAGCGAGGTGACACGCCTGATCATCGTGGGCCTGCGCGACCACACCGGCGGGTCGCTGGGGCTCACGCCCAAGCCGGCCCTGACCGACGGCGCCACCGCCAACCTGGCGGCCCTGCAGTTCGAAGACAAGACCGTGTGGTTCTACGCGGTGCTGGTGCTGTGGCTGCTGGCGCTGTGGGTGTGGCACCGGGTGGACGGCAGCATGAACCGCCTGGCGCTCGAAGCCATCAGTGAAGAGGAAGACGCGGCCGCGTCGATCGGCATCGACGTCACCCGCGCCAAGCTCACCGTCACCCTGATCTCGGCGGCCATGACCTGCGTTGGCGGGGTGCTGTACGCCCAGTACCAGCTCTACATCAACCCGGAGACGGTCTCGGGCATCGGCATCTCGCTGCAGATGGTGTTCGGCGTGATCGCCGGCGGCCTGTTCGTGGTGCTGGGCCCGACCATGGGCGCGGTGTTCCTGCTGCTGCTGAGCGAATCCCTGCGGGTGCTGATCGGCAACAAGGTGCTGGGCGTGGACACCAGCATCTACGGCCTGCTGCTGGTGCTGTTCATCATCTACATGCCCAAGGGCATCCTGGGCACGGCGCTGCAGAAGCTGGGCGCCAAGCCCGGTGCCTGACTGGGCGGGGTCGCCGAACGGCCTGCGGGTCAACCCGCGGCGGGCCAGACCAGTTCGGTGCGCACGCGCCGCACGTCCATCTCGAACTCCAGTTCCAGGATGGGCGGGGCGCAGGTGAACCAGGTCAGGCCCGCGGCCGTCAGCCCCTGGGCAGCGAAGTGCGAGCGCAGCAGCGGGTGGATGTCGTGCACCGTGTACACCTGGGCGGCGGTCAGGCCCTGCCAGTCGCCCTGCAGGCCGGCGGTGCGTTCCCGCATGGTGCGCAGCACGTAGTCGGCCTTGGCCGCCAGGCCGGCGGCGGACACATCCCTCCGCGCCACGATGCCTTCGGGGAAGGGCTGGTCCTCGGGCCATTCGCCGCTGCCGGCCACCACGAAGTCGCGCCCGGCGTCGCCCTGCGCATCCGGCACCGTGAAGCTGAAGGCGTGGAACGACGGCTCGGCCGGGGCATCGAAGGCCGGACACACATTGCTGCGCGCCACCGGATTCAGGCCGTCGCGTACCAGTCCCCAGCGCGCCAGCACATCCACATAGCCGCGGTTGAAGTCCTGGAAGCCGCCCATGCTGAACGGGGAGGGCGAACGCAACTCGGCCGCGCAGAGCGCTGTCAACGGCCGGCCGATGGCCGCCAGGTGGCGTTCAATGGCCGCGAAGCCCGCTGCCACCGGCAGCGGCCGGGCGAACCGCACCCGCTGGATCGCCCATCCCGGCTGGGCGATCACGCCGGCCGAGTACGGGAAGCCGCCCTGCAGGAACTGGTAGGCGCCGGGGGTGAAGTCATGCAGCATTGCGAGGCTCCGGGCGCAGCAGCGGGCCATCGAAGGGTGGCCAGGTGCCGCTGCCGGGCATGCGTTGCAGCATACCAACCGGATGGGTTGGTCGCGGCGACCCTGGCCACCTCACTGACCGAACCCACGCGGTGCCGGCACCCGATGCCGCGCGCCCGTGCTCGCCATCCATTCGAGCTTCTGCCGTGCCTTGGGGCCTTGCCCTGGGGCCGGCGCAGTGCCTGGTCGCCCTGGCCCCGTTGGGGGCCGCGGCCGGCGCTGGCTGCTCGTGCACCTGACTCCGCTCCGGCATTTCGGTCAGGGGGTTGCTCCAGCAGGTGGATGGCGACGCGAAAGCCATAGACCTGATCCATCGCAGCCAGCCAGGCCCGACCTGGCTGACGGCAGCGCCATGCCCATGGAGGCCGGCGTTGCCACCTGCTCGCGCGTCGCGGAAACCCGTGCGCGGGCCGGATCAACCCCGTTCCCATTTTGAAGACCGACCGAGCTGGAGCCGCCGCCTTCAACCGGCGACGTCGCCGGCGAACCCGGAGTAGGCGCAACAGGCCGTGGCCAGCCTGCCGCGCGACATCACCAGGCCACGCCAGGCCGGCGCGACGGAATCCGCGCCGACCGGCCGCGCAGTGATTCCACCTTCAACCCGGCCGCGCCCCTCGGGAAGGCGCGGCCACTGCCCACGGAGGGCGTATGCCTGCGCAACGCAACCGTCTGTTGATCCCTCTTTGCCTTCATTCACCCCCCCACCCGCTGCTACTGGGCGGCAGGGCCACGCCGAAGGCGCTGCGCCCCCGCGAGTGGGCGGGCTTGTCCAACGACGAGATCCTGTCGCGCTTCGTGCCCGGCAAGGCCAGCCCTCACACCGTGCTGGAGGTGCCGCTGAAGCTGCACAACATGGAGCACACGGCGCGCGCCAAGAGCGTGTCGTTCAAGACGCGTTACGAGCGGGCCAACTTCCTGCGCCACTTCTTCTGCGAGCTGGAGAGCCGCGGCGGCTTCAAGAAGGCGCCTGACCCGCGCAACCTGGGCCAGCGCCACATCCAGGCCGCGGTCGATCTGTGGCGCAAGGACGGGCTGAAGCCGTCCACCATCCAGACCTACCTCAGCTTCCTGCGCGGACTGGCCAGCTGGCTCAGCAAACCGGGCTTCATCCGCCCGCCGGCGTACTACGCGCTGGAACTGGCCGAGTACCAGCGCAGCGGCATCAAAGAGCGCGACAAGAGTTGGTCGGCGCAGGGCGTGGATGTCGATGGCCTGATCGACAAGGTGGCCGCCTTCGACCCCTACGTGGGCGGCATGCTGCGGCTGATCCGCGCCTTCGGCCTGCGCAAGCGTAAGGCGATCATGTTCCGGCCCAACGAGTGCGTGGTGAACTTCGCCGACACCGGCCTGCCGCTGGCCGAAAAGCAGGGCGAAGAGTACGGGTGGATCCGCCAGGGCGCCAAGGGCGGCCGGCCGCGCTTCGTGCCGATGAACACGCCGCGCCGCCGGCAGGCCGTTGCCAGCACGCAGCGGATTGCCTTCTGGGACAACCATGCCCACACGGGCGACCCTGACCGCGATCTCAAGCAGAACATGGTGCGGTTCGGCTACGTGCTGCGGAAGTTCGGCATCACCTCGAAGGGCCTGGGCATCACCGCCCACGGCCTGCGGCACGAGGCGCTGATCGAGGAGTACATCGCGATCACCGGCCAGGAGCCACCATTGCGGGGCGGTGGAGAAGGGCTGACGCGCGAGCAGGAGGACGCGGCGCGATTGGCGGTGAGCCGTCTGGCTGGCCACAACAGAGGGAGGGCGTCGGCAGCCTATCTGGGCGCCGTGCTGCACAAGAAGGAGGGCGGAGCGCCGGGCGGCGCTGACGGTAGCGCTGCAGGTGGCGACGCCGCGGCATGATGCCGTGGGGCGGCCGGCCCGGCACTGGCCGCCCGCTCGGTGACTTCATGGCGCCGCTGTGAGACGGGCTGCCAGCTTCTGGGTGGTGGACGACACGAAGCGCCCGAGCCGCTCGGCCAGCGTGCGGGCCGATGGCGTCAGCGCGGGGGCGATCTCGCGCGCGGCCTGGTCGATGGCCGTGGGCACGCGGTCGGCCATGTCCCGCGCCTGCTGAGCCAGGAAGCGCGGTTGCATCCCCAGCTGCCTGGACATCAGTGCCAGATTTTCGGCGCCCAGTTCGCCTGGCCGGGCCTCGCCGCCGATCGCAAAGGCAAACTCGGGCGACAGGCCCGGGTACAGCCGCGTGCACATCAGGTCGTAGAACGGCGTCAGCGTCACGCCTTGGCCGGGCATGCTGTAGATCGACAGGTTCTTCGCGTGGCTGTCGTTGTTGCCGACGTACAGATTGAAGAACACCCAGCGCACCAGGTAGCGCAGGTCGACGGCGGGCTGAGCGCTGTAGCGGCGGATCAGCACGGCGCAGGCGGCCAAGCCCGGGCCGCCTTCCTTCTCGTACTTGCGGTCCGACACCGTGCCGGCCAGTTGGCACAGGTCGTACTGCACCAGCCGGGCCAGCGTGCCGTCGGTGCGAAGCTGGCGGTCGAAGCGGCGCACGACGCAGGATTCAGTGTGCGGTTCGTAGAAGACATCTGCCGCCGGCAGGCCGGCCAGCGCGGCGGCGCGCATCACGATCGTTTCGTTCGCTGCGGAGTGCCAGACCTTGGCCAGGCGGCGGATGTTGGGCTTGAGGATGTGAGTCGATGGCGAAGTGCCTGTCGGCAGCCGCGGCACGCCGTCGTCGAAGATCGCCAGGCTGGTCTTGTCCTGCGCCCCGGCCAGCGAGATGCGGGCGCCTTGCTCGTGGATGTCGATGGCAGAAGCCGACCGCCTGGCCAGGATCTCGGCGATGGCCTCCCAGGTCGTGGCTTCGTAGCGAGGCGGTTCCAGCGTCTGCCCGGGCGCCACCAGGACGAAGGCACCCGCGGTGTCGCCGGCGACTTCCAGGAGCAGCGAGAAGAGCGTGGACGCCTTGCGCTGGGCCGCCAGGTAGTCGCGCAGTTCGCCCTCGGGCAGCAGGTTCTCGAAGAAGGCCTGCACCTCGGGCGCGGCCTGTCGGCCGGGCTGCAGCGGGATGGCGGCCAGCGACATGCGTTGGCCGGCTTCCAGCCACGCCGATGCGTACTCGAAGGCCAGCGGCGCGCTGTCGTGCACGGCACCGACCAGGTCGCTGCCGTAGTAGACATCCAGCCGGTCAGGCCGTGGCTGCATCACCCGCGCCTCTCAGCGAGGAGGTCGAACGAGAGGCCTTGGTGCGCACCACCACCTCCAGACCCAGCAGGTCCATCAGGTCCAGCACCATCTGCAACTGCACCGTCGGCTTGCCGTTCTCCAGGTCGACGATGAAGCGGTTGCCTGTGTTGCCCAGTCCCGCCAGGTCGAGCTGCTTCAGCGCCAGCCGCTTGCGCTGCTCACGGATCACGAGGCCCAACTCCACGGAGGAGCGGATCGGCGTCTCCGAGCTGGCGGAGTGACCGATCGGTAATTTTTGGGCCGACGACGGCATGGTAGGTGCTTGAAGTTACCTTTCGGTCATTTTCGGTGCCGACCCGCTGGAGGTCAAGCAGAAAGTGACCGATCGGTAATCAGCATTCCGCCTGCGATGAACAGTTGACAGGCCTGCCTTCGAGCGCCCCTGACCAGGACGCCGCTGCGAACAGCAGAGGCAGCGTGAACAGCGTCACCCAGGCCCACGGGACGGCCTGCCGACGCTCGATCTTCTCGAGCCAGCGATGGTGTGATGCGAAGCAGCCGAGTGCAAACAGAAACACGTACGAAGCGAAGTTGCCCAGCTGCAGTCCGATCACGTTTTCACCAACCGGGACGAACTGCCGCACGCTCAGCGAGACCACACCGACACCCAGTGCCGCAAAGAACCAAGAAGCAGGCGGTGGCAGCGGTCGAAGCGAATGCCGCACCTGCTTTGGCCGGGTGCGATGCCAGACAGCAAACCCCAGCGCAAACAGCATCAAAGCCCAGGCGAACCACAGCGGGCCGATCACGAACGTGCCTTCCGACAGCAACATCCGCCAGCGCTCAGCGACCTGGCCGGTTGCCGGGGCTTCGGCAAGTGCCACGGCCAGCGGGCCCAGCATGAAGCCGAAGACAAGCAGCGGGATGCCCAGGCGCACCAGCCGCTCTTGCACGAACTGTCGTGCGCCCTTGCGCTGCAGCGCCGCGGGCGTGAAGTAGCCGGCGAACAGGAAGAACATGCCCATGAAGAACGACTGGTTCACAGCGCAGAACAGTGTCAGCAACAAGCTCGTCGGCGTGCCACCGTCACGGACTTCGCGGTAGAACCAACCGCCACTGCCGCCGTAGGTGATGGCGGTGTGGTGCAGGATGACCAGGACCGTCAGCACCACGCGCAGCCGGTCGATGAAGAACGTTCGCTCCGCAGTCATGTCCGTTGTGTTCAGGTCGCCAGGAGCCGCCAGGCGGCCAGGCCCAGGTGCGTGCAGGCGTGGGCCACCATCGCCGCTTCGAGGTGACGGCGCCAAAACAACCAGCCATACAGCAACCCGGCAAGGCCGTTCAACACCAGGGTGCGCGTCACGATGGCCGGCGTCAGATCCAGTTGTGCAGCCACCGCGGGCAGATGCCCCGCAGCGAATAACAGCGCGGCCATGGCAACCGCCAGCGCCATGGACACCGTGCGGGCTTCCGATGGCAGCAGCAACGCCAGCGCCCAGGCGACAAGACTCATCGCGCCCCAACGGAGCATCACCTCCTCGGCCACGCCGCCGTACAGCACGCCCATGACGGTTGCAACCGCCCCGCCAGGTGCAGACGCCACCAGGGCCTGCCACGCCGGCCCCAGCAGCGGCGCAGCGGCGGCATCCGCAGCCGCCAGCACCAGGCCCAACGCAAAGCCCCCTGCTGCGGCCTTGACGGCGATGCCCGTCCAACCTGCCGCCAGCGCGGTGCCCGCCAGCACGCTGCGCAGGCCGACCCGATGGGCCAGCGCCGCACCCACGAATGCGGCCACCAGCACCAGGATCGAAGGATTGGCCAGCAGCACCGCCCGCTGCGCCAGCGGCGGCAAGGCTGCGAGCTCGGGGGTTTGGGCGAGCAGTTCGGCCGGGACAGGCTGCAGCAGCAGTGACAGCACCGCGATCGTTCCCAGCAGCGCCAACGGCCACGCCCGACGTAACAGAGGCGCGGTGCCCATGCCTTGCGCCGATGTCTGTGTGTTGTATTCCATCAACTGCTTCCCTTCTCGTTGCCGACTCATCACGGACGCCCATTCTGGCTCCGTGCCGGATTGCTGCAAAGTTCCAGTGTCTTGATACCGAGCAGACCAGTTCCGGAAACGGTGCCGGTCGAGTCAGGAGCCGCGGTGCAAGCGACGCAACACGCCGCACATCACTTTCGCCGCCGCCTGGACCTCGTGCCGCTGAACCAGTCCGACGCCCAGTAGCAGGCCGTTGTGGCGCACCGCGCTGCACAGGGGCGAGATCGGGGCCGCAGCGATGCCCGCCGCCTGAAGTGCCGCGACAGCCGCCGTGTCGGCAGGATCCCCTGGCCATCCCACGCACAACTGCAGGCCACCGGTACCCGCCGGCACCGTGAGCAGGCCATCCTGCCGCAAGCTCTCGACCAAAGTTGCCATCCTGGCCCCGTAATCCACGTTCATCGCCCGAATGTGCCGACGCAGGCCCCCGGCTTCGAGAAAGTCTGCCAGCGCAAGCTGGACATGGATCGGCACGGTCAGGCCGCGCACCGTGGCCACGGCATGCGCCAGGTCGACGAACTGCGCCGGCACGATGAGATAGGCCACATGCAGACCCGGGGCCAGCGACTTGGAGAACGTGCCCACGTAATGCACGCAGCCATGGCGATCCAGCCCCTGCAAGCTGGCCGTGGGCTGGCCCTGGTACTGGAACTCGCTGTCGTAGTCGTCTTCGATGATCGCGGCACCGGCGCGGCGCGCCAGTGCCAACAGTGACAGCCTGCGCGGCAGGCTCATCGCCACGCCGGTCGGGTACTGGTGCGACGGCGTCACGTAGACCAGGCGCGGCCGCGGGCCGACCTCTGCGGGCTGCAGACCCTGCTCGTCGACCCGCATTGGGACGATTCGCGCCTTTTGTGCGCGCAGCACCGACGTGATGCCGGGGTAGCCAGGGTCCTCGGTCCAGGCCGTGTCGCCCGGCTCGATTACGAGCTGCGCGACCAGATCGAACGCGGCCTGCGCCGACGGCAGCACGATCACTTGCTCTGGCTGCGCCTGGACGTGGCGTGCAAGTCGCACATGGCTCAGGATCTGCTCGCGCAGGGCCGGCACCCCCAGGTAGCCGGCGTAGCTCAGGTCGTGGCTGGCCGGGTGCCTGGCGCGCCGCGCCAGATGGGTCGCCCACTCGCGCGCTGGAAAGGCCCGGATGTCGGGCAGACCAGGCCGGAAGGCACGCAAGCTGACAGGGCGCGGCGGGTCGTCGTTGCGCCATTGCGCACGCTGCTGCCGCACGGGTGCGGCCAAGATCGCGTCGTCCCCAGGTGAGCGCGACGCCGAACCCACCCCCAGCATCTTGCGCTCCAGCGCGGCCACTCGCGTGGCCGCACCTTGGCGGGTTTCAAGATAGCCCTCGGCCTTGAGCTGATCAAGCGCATCGACGACTGTGCTGCGCGCAAGGCCCAGCGCCGCCGCCAGGTCGCGCGTGGACGGCAACGGCGTGCGCGGCAACAGGCGCCCCGTCAGCACGGCGTCGCGGAGTTGCAGGTACAGCTGCTCACGCAAGGTGCCGGTTGATCGGTCGAGCCGTATCTCGGCCTGCGCGATGAGGGTCGCAAACTGGTTTGCCATTATTTGCCGGACTGGTTCTTTCGACCAGGCCGATCGTAAGCCAAGATGCACGCCTTCAACACGAGATCCAGGCCATGGGCATCGCTTTCACACGCCGTAACGCGCGACCGCTCGCTGTCAGCGTTTCCAGCTTCATCGGGCGGCTGTTGGGCCGTCTGCGCGTCACCCGATCTGCCGCGGACGAGATCGACTTTCGCAACGAGTTGCTCGCCCGCCTTGGAAAGACCGACTGATCAGAAGCACCAGCCGCCCTCCGCCCTTCCGAGGCAGGTCAGGCAGAGCGCACCCGCCCACCCCGAGTGACACAACACCCCTCTCAGCCATGAACCCTTCCATGCCCATCTCCTCAACCCATCGCCGACCGTGGGCACCCCGCGTGGCGGCCTGCTTGCTGGTTTTGATGCTGTCTGCCTGCGGCGGCAATTTCGAGGTCAACACGGTCGACAGCCGAACCCGCCTGTCGATGAACGCTTGTGCTGTGCCCATCGCCGACGTCGGTGCGCAGTGCGGCACGCTGACCGTGCCCGAGAACCGTGACCGCGCCGACAGCCGCCTGATCCGGCTGCCCTTCGTGGTGCTGCCCGCGCGTCAGGCCGCCAAGGCCGCCGACCCTGTGCTGGTGCTCGGCGGCGGCCCGGGCAGCAGCGTGCTGCTGGCCCTGGCCTCGGCGCCGGCCGAGTTGCTGGCACAGCACCCGTTGCGCCAGGGGCGCGACCTGATCGCGTTGGACCAGCGCGGCACGCCGCTCACGGGTCCTGGCAGCCTGGACTGCCCGGAACTGTTGCGCGACTACGCCGCGGGGGAGTGCTTCATGTCCGACGCTGAGCTGGTCTCCGCTGCGTCGGCTTGCCAGGCCCGCCTGCGCAGCCAGGGCGTGGACCTCAGCGCTTACGACAGCCGCCACAGTGCCCGTGACCTCAAAGAGTTCCGTCAGCTTCTGGGCGAGCGGCGCGGCTTCTGGCAATGGAACGTCGTGGCGACGTCGTATGGCACGCGACTGGCGCTGACCGCCTTGCAGGACAGGGGCGACAGCGTGCGTTCGATGGTGCTCGACGGCCCGCTGCCCCCACAGGCGAATGCCCTGTACAGCGCGGGCGTGCTGGATGCGCTGGACCAGGTCCTCGGGGCCTGTGCGGCGCAGCCTGACTGCAATGCGGCCTACCCCGGGCTGCGCGCACGCTTTGCGCAGGCGCTTGAGCAACTCGAACAACGGCCCCACATGCTGCCGGGTGGCGCGGCGGGCAGCGGCCAACGCGTGCTGAACGTGATGCGCACGCATCTCGCGGCCGGCGCAGCGCAGCACCTTCCGCTGGCGATGGACCTGGTTGCGCAGGGTCGCATCGAGCAGGCCGACGCGATGCTGGGGCTGAGTGCCTGGATCGACCGTGTGGCGCCCGCCTCGGGCATGTACCTCTCGGTGATGTGTCGCGACGAAAACGGGCAGCCGTCGACGCCAGGGCGCCTGCCTGAGGAGGGCGCTGCCTGGCCCGATGCGGTGCGTCGCGCCAGTGCGCTGCACGGCACGCAGGCCACCACGTCCATCTGCCCGGCATGGCTGCAGGGCCAGCAGCGCCTGCCGCGACCGACGGCGGTGCGCAGTGCGGTACCGACGCTCGTCACGGTGGGGCAGTTCGACCCGATGACGCCGGTGACGAAGGCCGCCCAGGTTCGCGAGGGTCTGCCGCAGGCGCGCGTGGTCGTCTTCGGCGGCCAGGGACACGGGCTGCTGGAGTCGGATCTGTGCCTGCTGCAGGTGGCCGCTGGCTTCATCGAGCGACCGGACCGCGCCCCGGACACCACCTGCGTGCCCGGGCCTGGCGCAACAGAATTCATCGTGCCCTGAGAGCGGTTCTGAGTCTCGCCGTCTGCAGCACTCCCGACCCACCACCTGCAGATCCCTGTCACACCAACGTCAGCGGAGTCGCTGCCATGCCCATCGAGATTCGACAAGCTCGAGTGACGGACCTGGATGCTGTCGCGCGACTCTTCGACGATTACCGGCGCTTCTACCACGCGGCATCCAATCTCGCCTTGGCCACCGCCTTCATCGGAGAGCGGCTGCGAGGCCAGGACTCGGTGATCTTGATGGCACGCGATGGCGACGGCGTTGCGCTCGGGTTCACGCAGCTCTTTCCGTCTTTCTCGTCGGTCGGTTGCACGCGCATCTTCGTGCTCAACGACCTTTACGTGGCCGAGTCTTGTCGGGGACGGGGCGTCGGGCGCGCCTTGCTGGCTGCCGCGCGCTCGCGTGCTCAGGAAGTCGGTGCGGCCCGTCTTGTGCTGGAGACGGCAGTAGACAACCGCGCAGCGCAGGTCCTCTACGAGTCCTTCGGGTTCGAGCGCGAAGCGGGCTTCTTGGCCTATGCGCTCTCGGTGGCCTAACTAGGGGCGCGGGCCTGGTCGGCAGCTTTTGGGCGACGAAATCGGGACAGCAAAGGCCGCTTCAGGGGCGGGTCCTGCTAATCAGGTGTACTGACGGGTTGCCCCACAGGCGTCACTGGCGCAATCGCCAGCGTGTGGCAAAGACCCTGAACTGTGGGGGATTGTGGATTCGGCACGCTTGCATCCAGCGGCCCAAGAAGCAAGTTCATGGAGGCGCGTGTGGCCGGGTCAGTCAGAGCACCTTGACCCCCGGCAGCTTGCGCATGCCTCGATCGAGCGTTGCAGTGAAGTCGCAACCCCGCAGCGCATGCTTGGCGACAACCAGGCAGTCGGCGAACCCGCAGGAGCCCGATTCGAACAGGGCCAGGGCTGCAGCGACCGCGTCACGGTCCTCGAAAGCGAACGCGGTCTCCTCGAGCAAGCTGCGCACCGCGATCAACTGGGCCTGCTTGTCCTGCTCGAAGGCCGACTTCAGCGTCCAAACCGCTTCCACCAGGACGACATCCGTCACCAGCAGCGAGCCCGGCAATCCCCCGTGTTCGGCCAGCAACTGATCGATGCGCTTGCTCTGTGCCTGGTCATCGTTGAGCCACAGGCGCAGCAGGATGTTGGTGTCGATGCCGATCATCGGCCAGCCGATTTGCGGCCCGCCTGGCTGGGCGCATGCTTCTCGCGCAAGTGCTTCGACACGGCTTCATCCATCTGCTCGACGGTCGGTGGCGCAGCATGCGGTGACTTGAGCAAGCCCCGGATGCGCCGAGCGTCGGGCTGGACATGCCGGGCGGTGATCGTGTTGTCGGCCTGGACCTGGAAGTCGAGGATCGCCCCGGCGTCCAGGTTCAGACGGTCACGGATCTCCTTGGGCAGGGTTAGCTGGCCCTTGCTGGTCAGTGTGGCGAACATGGTGACGTCCCTCCTGGATCGACGGATTCCTTACATTCTAAACGTGTAAGGAGACCCGCCTGCCCAGCGGACGTCGAGGCTCGAAAGACCTGCGCCGCAGTGGGACTGCATGAGACGCTGCGGGACTACTCCAAATTTTGCACCTGCTCCCGCATCTGCTCGATCGCGACCTTCATCTCCACCGACACATTCGTCAGTTCCAGCGCCGACGACTTGCTGCCCAGGGTGTTGGCCTCGCGGTGCAGTTCCTGGATCAGGAAGTCCAGCCGCTTGCCCAGTTCGCCGCCCGCCTGGAGCAGGCGGGTGATCTCGTCGAGGTGGGCGCCCAGGCGGGCCAACTCCTCGGCCACGTCGATGCGCAGTGCGTAGGCGGCGGCCTCGTTCAGCGCGCGGTCGCGCAGCGCCTCGGCGCTGACGCTGCCACCGGCACCGGCGTTCTGCAGGGCCTCGTTCCAGCGTTCCAGAAAGCGCTGCTGCTGGCGTTGCACCACGGCCGGCACCAGCGGCGCGGCCTGCACGGCCAGTTCGCGCAGGCGGGCGATGCGCTCCATCAGGATGGTCACCAGCCGTGCGCCTTCGCGGGCCCGGGCCTCGCGCAGGCCGTCGATGGCCGTGCGTGCGGCGGCCAGCGCGGCCTCATCCAGCCGCTCGGTGGCGCCGCCCTGGCGGCACCAGTGGAGCGCCTCGTTCACGCTCAACGGCCGGGCGTTCGGCAACCAACTGGTGACGGTGGATTCCAACCGCGACAGCTTGTTCAACTGGTCGGGCTGCGGCTGTGGCCAGGCCCCGTCGGCCTCACGCTGCGTGGCCACGCGCAGCTCGATCTTGCCGCGCTTGAAGGCCGCGCCGACCAGGTCGCGCAGCGCCGGCTCCAGGCCGCGCAGTTCGTCGGGCAGGCGGAATGCCAGGTCCAGGAAGCGGCTGTTGACCGAGCGCACTTCCACGCTGACGGCAGAGCCGGCAGCGGCGCCGCGGGCGGCGGGTTCATCGGTGCTGCCCGCCGCGCCGTGCGTGGCATGGGCAAAACCGGTCATGCTGTAAACTGACATGCACCCACCAGTCAAGGGAAAACACGGATTATGTCAAAGCCCAAGCCCGCCCCTTTGCCTGCGGGCACGGTGGTCGGCGGCTACTCGATCGTCAAGAAACTGGCGGCCGGCGGCTTTGGCGTGGTCTATCTGGCAGAAGACGCCGATCGCCACAACGTGGCCATCAAGGAGTACCTGCCTGCGTCGCTGGCCGAGCGCTCGCCAGGTGAGTTGACGCCCCGGGTCAAGCCCGAGAAGCAGCCGCTGTACCGGCTGGGCCTCAAGAGCTTTTTCGAAGAAGGTCGCAGCCTGGCGCAGATCAGCCACCCCAGCGTGGTGAGCGTGCTGAACTTCTTCCGCGAGAACGAGACGGTGTACATGGTGATGAACTACCTGCAGGGCGACACCCTGCAGGACTTCATCGTCACCGCGCGCGACCTCAAGCGCGACAAGGTGTTCCGCGAAAGCACCATCCGCAGCCTGTTCGACGAGATCCTGCGTGGCCTGCGCATCGTGCACCAGCACAAGATGCTGCACCTGGACATCAAGCCCGCCAACGTGTTCATCACCAACGACAACAAGGCGGTGATGCTCGACTTCGGCGCCGCGCGCGAGGTGCTGAGCAAAGAGGGCAACTTCATCCGGCCGATGTACACCCCAGGCTTCGCCGCGCCCGAGATGTACCGCCGCGACGGCACCCTGGGCCCCTGGACCGACATCTACGCCATCGGCGCCTGCATCTACGCCTGCATGCAGGGCTATCCTCCGAATGATGCCCCGCAGCGGCTGGAGAAAGACCGCCTGGCCCTCAGCCTGAGCCGCCTGCGCAACGTGTATTCCGACAACCTGATCGAGGTGACGGAATGGTGCATGTCGCTCGACCCGCTGAGCCGGCCGCAGAGCGTGTTCGCGCTGCAGAAGGAACTGGCCCGCGAGACCGAGCGCCGCTACACCAAGCTGAGCTTCTCCGAGCGCATGAAGCTGCAGTTCGAGAGCCTGAAGGCCGGGGCGAAGACGTGATCTGCGGAGCCAAATCTTGGCGGCGGGCCGTGCGCCGGGCCGCTCCCAAGCCGGCCCGCCATCCCCTTGGGGGATCGCACGGCGTACCCGCCGGGCGAGGGGCTGGACGGTCATGAGGTTCAACGTCTACCAGGTCAGCCGCAAGGGCGGCCGGCCCAAGAACGAAGACCGCATGGGCTATTGCTACACCCGCTCGGCCGGGCTGTTTGCACTGGCCGACGGCATGGGCGGCCACCCCGAAGGCGAGGTGGCGTCGCAACTGGCCTTGCAGACGCTGTCGGCGCTGTTCCAGCGCGATGCCAAGCCCACGCTGAAGGATCCGCTGCGCTTCCTGCAGGACGCCGTGCTCGCCGGCCACCAGCACCTGTTGCGCTACGCCACCGACCGTGGCTTGATGGACACCCCACGCACCACCGTGGTGGCCTGCGTGCTCCAGGGCACGTCGGCCTAC
>Ga0209717_1002990_pt1 | contig 15295 bp, 11 predicted proteins | sample AD_UKC048_MetaG_FD_184418 | JGI IMG/M metagenome (GOLD analysis project Ga0209717, IMG submission 184418) | Active sludge microbial communities of municipal wastewater-treating anaerobic digesters from USA - AD_UKC048_MetaG (SPAdes) (version 2) | ecosystem: Engineered > Bioreactor > Anaerobic >... | reverse complement strand
TCGCCAGCGAGCCAAGCAGGCGGCGGCCTGTGTGCGGCCCCGGGCCGCTCAGGGCGGCTGACGCTTCAGGTCTGTCGCTTTCGGTGCTACCCGGCAGAATTTCGTCACGTTCGCGAAGGGTGACGTCAGAAATGGGCGGGCATCTGGTTAACCTGTCGTCAGAACGAGAGGGACAAACAAGTGAACGCCACACTCTGGATCGGCTTGGCCGCCATCGCGCTGATGCTCGGCGTCGCGATCGGCTGGGGGATGGCGCGCTCGCGTGGCGCCGCTGAACAACTCGCTCGCGCCGAAAAGGCCGAGCGTGCGCTCAAGGATGAGGCGGCACGTGCCCAGTCGGCAATCGCCGCGGCCGCAGCCCAGGCCAGCCGCGATGTCGCCGCGCTGCAGGCCGAGATGGCCAGCCGCGTCGAGCGGCTGGCCGCGGAACACCGCGCCGAAACCGAGAAGCTCGCCAAGCACCTCGGCGATGCCTACGACGAACTCGACAAACTGCGCGTAAAGGCGACAGCGGCCGCCGGCCAGCCGCACACCGATACCGGCTACGGCTTCCCGGCGACGATGCCGCTGGGCGACCTCTAGGGACTCAGCGCACCGACAGGCGCGTGGTCTTCGGCGCGTCCTTCTTCGGCAGCGTCAGCGTCAGCACACCGTCCTCGAACTTCGCGTCGGCCGAACCGGAATCCACCGCCTGCGGCAACTCGAAGGAGCGTGCGTAAGACTCGTAGCTGCGCTCGGTATAGAGCACCCGCTCGCCGGCCTTGCGCTCGATCTGGTTGTTGACCTTGGCCGAGATCGAGACATAGGCGCCGTCGATGTCGATGGCGATGTCTTCCTTCTTCGCGCCGGGCAGTTCGGCACGCACTTCGTAGTTGCCGTTGCGCTCGGTCACGTCGAGACGTGCGCGCGACACGAGCGACTGTGCGCCGCGGTTGCCGGCCCAGTCGGAGAACAGCGCGTCGACGAGGCTGAACGGGTCGCGAGAGGCAGGCGTGAGCTGCGAAGCGGGGCGTTGCAGGGCAGAGAACATGGTGAACCTCCTGGGTTGAACCGGGCGGCCACGTGCCACCCATGCACAGGAGATAGGGCGTGAGCTGCCTCGCTTCAAGAGGGCCGCGACATTCGACTGCGCCAGCTCAATAAACCACCGAACGACCTGCTACTCGTCGTCCTTCAGCTTGTACTGGCTGGCCAGTTGCGCCTGCAGGGTCGGTGGCACCGGCTCGTAGTGGCTCGGAGCCAGCGTGTAGCGCCCCTGGCCGCCGGTCATGCCGTTCAGCCGCGCCTGGTAGCCGTTCAACTCCGACAGCGGCACCTGCCCATTGACGACGATCGAGCCGCCCGTCAGCGACTGCGTGCCGCTGACCTGCCCGCGCTTGGCCGACAGGTCGCCGGTGATGTCGCCCATGGCGTGCTCGGGCGCGGCGATCTCCACCTTGACGATGGGCTCCAGGACGATCGGCTTCGCCTTCAGCACCGCGTCGATGAAGGCCTTGCGGCCGGCGGTGGCGAAGGCGATGTCCTTCGAGTCGACGCTGTGCGACTTGCCGTCGTAGACGATCACGCGCACGTCCTTCACCGGGTAGCCGGCCACCACGCCGGCGTCGAGTGCCAGGCGCACACCTTTCTCGACCGCGGGGATGAACTGCGTCGGGATGGTGCCGCCCTTGACCTGGTCGACGAACTCGAAGCCGGCGCCGCGCGGCAGCGGCTCGATCTTCAGGAAGACCTCACCGAACTGCCCGGCGCCGCCGCTCTGCTTCTTGTGCCGGTGGTGGCCTTCGGCCGGCGCGGTGATGGTCTCGCGGTAGGCGATGCGCGGCGGCCGCGTGCTCACCTCGCACTTGTAGACCTCGGTCATGCGTTCGAGCAGCGTGCGCAGGTGCAATTCGCCCAGGCCGTAGACCACGGTCTCGTTGGTCACCGCGACATGCTCGACCTTCAGGCACGGATCCTCGTCGACCAGCTTCTGCAGGATCTCCCACATGCGCTGTTCGTCGCCACGTCGCTTGGGCTCGATCGCCAGGCCATGCACCGGCACCGGGAAAGGCAGCGGCTTGAGATGCAGGTGGTCGTCTTCGGCCGCATCGTGCAGCACCGCATCGAAATGCATCTCGTCGACCTTGGCCACCGCGCAGATGTCGCCCGGCAAGCCACAGGGCACCTCGACATGCTCCTTGCCCTGCAGCATGAACAGGTGGCCGACCTTGAAGGGCTTGCGGCCGTCGCCGATGTAGAGCTGGCTGTCCTTGGTGACGGTGCCCTGGTGGATGCGGAAGATGCCCATGCGGCCGACGTACGGGTCCACCGTCACCTTGAAGACGTGGGCGATGACGTGCTTGGCCGGGTCGGGGTCGGCATGCAGTTCCTTGGCCTGTTCCCCTTCGCCCTCGTAGAACTGCGGCGGATTGCCTTCGCCCGGGTGGGGCAGCAGCCGCACGATCACGTTGAGCAGCTCGGCCACGCCGGCGCCGTTGCGCGCCGAGACGAAGCACACCGGGATCAGGTGCCCCTCGCGCAGCGCCTGCTCCAGCGGCGCATGAAGTTCGCGCGGGTCCACGTCGCCATCATTGAGGTAGCGGTCGACAAAAGCAGGGTCGACCTCGACGACTTGCTCCACCAGCGCTCGGTGCGCGGCGGCGACCGAGCCGAAATCGCTCTGGCCCTCGGTGTTGAAGAAGCAGTCGACCACCTTGGTGCCGCCGGCGGCCGGCAGGTTCAGCGGCAGGCATTCCTTGCCGAAGGCGGCGCGGATCTGTTCCAGCAGCCCGGGCAGGTCGACGCCCTGGGCATCGATCTTGTTGACGATGACCATGCGGTCCAGGCCGCGGCCCTGCGCCCACTCCATCATGCGTGCGCTCATCATCTCGATGCCCGTGGTGGCATTGATCACCACAGCGGCGGTCTCCACTGCCTCCAGCGCCGTCATCGACTGGCCGACGAAGTCGGGGTACCCCGGCGTGTCGATCAGGTGGATGCGCGTGTTGTGGTACTCCAGGTGCATCACCGCTGAATTGAGCGAGTGCTGTGCGCGCCGCTCCATCGGGTCGAAATCGCTGACCGTGGTGCCGCGCTCCAGGCTGCCCGGCGCGCCGAGCGCGCCTGCCCGGTGCAGCAAGGCTTCGGCCAGACTGGTCTTGCCCGACGCTGTCTGGCCGACCAGCGCCAGGGTGCGGATGCGCTCGATGGCGCCGGTGTCGGGGGTGGGGGTCGTGGCGGGCATGACGCGCTCCTTGCTGAGGCGCGTCTCCTGCGCCAGGGGTGGGCGGGAAGGTTCAGATCAGCGTAAAGCAATGCGTCGTGCCCGGCAAGCCTTGCCGTCAAGTGCGGGCCGGATCGCCCCGGGAAGCGGCCCGCTTGCCGGCCGCCGTGACATGCGCCACGGCCGGCGAACGAGCGTGAATCAAGTCGCGCGATGCCGATAGCGGGCGCTCTCGCCCCTACGTGAGCTCTGCACGCAGCGCACCCCCGCGTTCAAGGGGTTCGTGCGGAGGGGCTCCGCCGCGTGTGACGGATGCCCCACCGACGCCTCGTCAGAACTCGTTCAATGCCGTCACGGATTCGAATCCGCCACCGGCCCGCCGAGGCCAAGATCACACAAGGAACGTCGTCATGGATCACATTGCCACCACCGCCCCGTCGCCCACTGCCCGCGCTGCGCGCGTCTGGATCGCTGTCGGTTTCGCCACCGTGGCCGTCGCTGCGGTGATGTCGAACGCCAGCGCCGTCACGCGCACGGCCGAGCAGTCGGCTGCCGGCGCCGTCATCGCGCTGCCTTCGCAGGCGATCGTGTCCTCGGAGCAGGTCGACTGGAGCAAGGTCCAGATCGCCAACATCACGCCGGCCGAGTCGGTTGCCGCGTACGACCGCTGAACCTTCGCCCGGGCCTTCGCTACTGGAAGGCCACCTCGGCGAAGCTGCGCAGCTTGCGGCTGTGCAGCTGATCGACACCCTGTTCGCGCAGCTTCTCGATGGCCCGGATGCCGATGCGCAGGTGCTGGTCGACCCGCTCGCGGTAAAAGGTGTTGGCCATGCCCGGCAGCTTGATCTCGCCGTGCAGCGGCTTGTCGCTCACGCACAGCAGCGTGCCGTAGGGCACGCGGAAGCGGAAGCCGTTGGCGGCGATGGTGGCGCTTTCCATGTCGAGCGCGATCGCGCGTGACTGCGAGAAGCGCCGCTCCGGCGTCGTTGGCACGTTGCGCGACGGAAGCAGCTCCCAGTTGCGGTTGTCGGTGCTGGCCACCGTGCCGGTGCGCATCAGGCGCTTGAGCTCGTAGCCTTTCAGCTGCGTGATCTCGGCCACCGCCGATTCGATCGCCACCTGCACCTCGGCCAGCGGCGGGATCGGCACCCACAGCGGCAGTTCCTCGTCGAGCACATGGTCCTCGCGCACGTAGCCGTGGGCGAGCACGTAGTCGCCGAGCTGCTGCGTGTTGCGCAGGCCGGCGCAGTGGCCGAGCATGATCCACGCATGCGGGCGCAACACCGCGATGTGGTCGGTGATCGTCTTCGCGTTGGCCGGGCCGACGCCGATGTTGACCATGGTGATGCCGGCGTTGTCGGGCCGCACCAGGTGGTAGGCGGGCATCTGCGGCAGGCGCGGCGGAGCGGCGCCATGCTCGTCGCCCGGCAGCGGTGGCATGCCGGCACGGCGCGTCACCACGTTGCCCGGTTCGACGAAGGCCACGTAGTCCTGCGCATGCGCGCTGCTGGCCATGGTCTCGTGGCCCAGGCGCACGAACTCGTCGATGTAGAACTGATAGTTGGTGAACAGCACGAAGTTCTGGAAATGCTCCGGCGCCGTACCGGTGTAGTGGCGCAGGCGGTGCAAGGAGTAGTCGACGCGCGGCGCAGTGAACAGCGACAGCGGGTGCGCCTCGCCGCGCCGCGGCTCGTGCGTGCCGTTGGCGATGCCGTCGTCCATCGCGCCGAGGTCGGGCAGGTCGAACACATCGCGCATCAGCTGGCGGCGCTCGGCGCTCAGGCTGCCCTCGACGTGGTCGCCCTCGGCGAACGAGAAGTGCACCGGGATGGGCTGGGTGCCGGTGCCGATCTCCAGCGACACGTGATGGTTCTTCAGCAGCAGGCGGAATTGCTCGAGGTAGTAGTTCGCGAACAGGTCCGGCCGCGTCAGCGTCGTCTCGTAGGTGCCGGGGCCGGAGACGAAGCCGTAGCTCAGGCGCGAGTCGGCGCGCGCCACGGTGTCGGTGTGCACGCGCACGAAGGGGTAGCAGGCGCGGACCTTGCTGCCCACCTCCTCGCCAGCGACGAAGCGGTGCAGCGCGTCGCGCAAGTGCGAGATGCCGGCCTCGTAGATGGCGCGCACCTGAGCCAGTGCACGCTCGGGATCGTCGAAGCGGCTGGGGGCGACGAAAGCGGGTTCGGAGCTCATGGGCGGCGGTGCTCGGTGGAGATCACGGGCCGATTGTGGCGGCGAAAGGCGTCAGGTCGATGTCGTTGGATGTTCGTCGGCTGACTGATCTCGTAGCGAAAGAAGATTCGGCCGATTTCGCGCATCGTCGAGATTTGTAGCGAGTTATTCCCCGTCGCCCTCGATAAGCTCACGCATCGACTTGGCAGGGAGTGGCGGGCATGAAGGTCATCGTTCTGGGCAGCGGCGTCATCGGCGTGACGAGCGCGTGGTTTCTGGCGCAGGCCGGCCACGAGGTCACGGTGATCGACCGCCAGGACGCGGCCGGCAAGGAAACCAGCTACGCCAATGCCGGCGAGGTGTCGCCGGGTTACTCGGCGCCCTGGGCCGGACCGGGCGTGCCGCTGAAGGCGATCAAGTGGCTGCTGATGCAGCACCGGCCGCTGGTCATCCGCCCGCACCTGGACATGGGCCTGGTGCGCTGGGGCCTGTCGATGCTGCGCAACTGCACCGCGGCGCGCTACGAGATCAACAAGGGCCGCATGGTGCGCCTGGCCGAGTACAGCCGCGACGTGCTGCGCGATATGCGCGCGAGCACCGACATCGGCTACGACGAGCGTTCGCAGGGCACGTTGCAGCTGTTCCGCACGCAGAAGCAGCTCGACGGCACCGGGGCCGACATCGAGGTGCTCAAGCGCTACGGCGTGCGCTACGAACTGCTGGACCGCGCCGGCTTCATCCGCCACGAGCCGGCACTGGCGCGCGTGCAGGACAAGTTCGTCGGTGGCCTGCTGCTGCCGGGCGACGAGACCGGCGACTGCTTCAAGTTCACGCAGAACCTCGCGGCGATGGCCGCGCAGCGCGGCGTGCAATTCCGCTACGGCACCTCGATCGAACGGCTAGAAACCTCGGGCGGCCGCATCAGCGGTGTGGCCACGGGCGCGGGCACGCTGAAGGCCGATGCCTACCTGCTTGCGCTGGGCAGCTACTCCCCGTTGCTGCTCGCGCCGCTGGGCATCCGCATCCCGGTCTACCCCGTCAAGGGCTACTCGATCACCGTGCCGATCACCGACGCGGCCGGTGCGCCCGAATCCACCGTGATGGACGAGACGCACAAGGTCGCCGTCACGCGCCTGGGCGACCGCATCCGCGTCGGCGGCACGGCCGAGCTGGCCGGCTACACGCTCGCGCTGCACGAGCCGCGCCGGCGCACGCTGGAGCATGTCGTCACCGACCTGTTCCCGGCCGGCGGCGACGTATCGCGCGCCGAGTTCTGGTGCGGCCTGCGGCCGATGACGCCTGACGGCACCCCCGTGGTCGGCGGCACGAAGCTGCCCAACCTCTACCTTGCCACCGGCCACGGCACGCTGGGCTGGACGATGGCCGCGGGCACCGGCCGCGTCATGGCCGACCTGATCTCCGGCCGCGCGCCTGCCATCGACATGGCCGGCCTCACCGTCGACCGCTACCCGAACGCCTACGCCTGATCTTCCTCGGCGTTGGCCGGGAACTGCTTGCGCTGCGCCTTGGTGGTGACGACGCTGACGGCAGCGACGCGCACCCGCACCTCGAAGCGCCGCAAGGGCTCCAGCGGCTCGCCGTCCGCGGCCAGCGGCAGCTCGTCGTCGCTCTCGATCTGCAGGTCCTGGAACTTCCAGGTCTGCACCTTCGTGTTCGACAGATGAGTGCCCTTGAGCAGCCTCGGCAGCATCGCCAGCGTGCCGATACGGCCGAAGCGGCCCGCCACGAGCAGGTCGAGCTTGCCATCGGCCACCCTGGCACCCGGCACCGCGGGCATGCCGCTGCCGTAGCTGCGGGTGTTGAGCACCGACGCGAAGATCACCTCGCCTTCGTGGGCCGGCGCACCGTCGAGCGCGATGCGCACGCGGTGGGTTCGCAGCGAACCGAGTTCGCCCATCGTCGCCCAGACATAGCGCGACGTGCCGCTGAGCCAGCGCGGGCTGTCGATGGCGCGGCGGCCGACGGCGGCATCGAATCCGGCAGCCAGGCTGGAGAAGAACGGCACGCGTTGGCGTGGCGTGACGAGCTCGCCCACGTCCATGCGCCGCGTCGGGCCGCGCAAGGCCAGGTCGAGTGCCTTGGCCCACGGCAACTCGGCGACGCCGAGCGCGCGGGCCGTGTCGTTGCCGCTGCCCAGCGGCACCACGCCGAGCGCGAGCCGGTGCGTGAGCAGCACGGGCAGCATGTGGTGCAGCGTGCCGTCACCGCCGATCAGCACCACGCGGCTGCTGCGCGGCAGGCACTGGAGCGTGGCGCGCGAACGCTCGATGCTGTCGGATTCCACCAGTGCCACGCCAGGTGCATGGGCCGCGAGCCAGCTGCGCACCGGCTGCGCTAGCGCAGCCGCCTGTCCGCCCGCGGCGCGCGGGTTCAGCAGAACCATCGTCGGCCGATCGGGGCGATGGATTTCGGGCTCGGGCTCTTGGTCGGTCCGGGGCGAGGGAGTGGCCAGCATCGGCTGGGAAGCCTATCGCAATTTGTGATGCGCTCCACGGGCGGCTGGCCGCGCCGCGCAAAATCGCACGCTTGTCCCACCCCGAGCGAACCATGCTGGTCGTCCACAACCCCGAGCACGCCCGCCACGCCGGCCGCCACGAGATGTTCCGCGGCCGGCTTGTGGATTGCCACGAAGTGCCGCAACGGCTTGACCATGTGCTGGCCGAATTGCGGCGCCGCGGCATCGGGCCGCAGCTCGCGCCCCTCGACATGCATGCGGGCGAGGATGCCGCCTTCGAGGCGCTGCTGCGGCGAGTGCACGCGCCGCGCTACCTCGACTTCCTCGCGCGCGCCTGGGCCGACTGGGTGGCGCTGGACCCGGCGAATGCCGAGCTCGATGCCTTGCCTTCGGTGTGGCCGGTGCGCGGCTTCCGGTCCGACGTGGAGCCCGACAACTTCGCGGCGCGCCTGGGCCTGTACTCGTTCGATGCGGGCACGCCGCTGACCGCCGGCACCTGGATCGCCGCGCGCAGCGGGGCCCACGGTGCGGTGCTCGCCGCACGTGCAGTGGCTTCGGGCTCCGTGCCGTCGGCCTTCGCGCTGAGCCGCCCACCCGGCCACCATGCCGGCGCCGACTTCTTCGGTGGCTACTGCTTCCTGAACAACGCGGCGCTGGCGGCGCAGGCATTGCGCGACAGCGGGCTCGATCGCATCGCGGTGCTCGATGTCGACTACCACCACGGCAACGGCACGCAAAGCCTGTTCTACGCGCGCGCCGACGTGCTCACCGTGTCGATCCACGGCGACCCGCGCACCGAATACCCGTTCTACCTCGGCCATGCCGACGAACGCGGCGCGGGGGCTGGCGAGGGCTGCAACCTCAACCTGCCGTTGCCGCGCGGCACCGGCTTCGCGCGCTGGCACGAGGCGCTGCTCCAGGGCATCGAAGCGGTGCGCATCTTCGGCGCCCAGGCCCTGGTGGTGGCGCTCGGTGTCGACACCTTCGAGGGCGACCCGATCTCCGGCTTCCAGCTGCGCAGCGCCGACTACCTGCAGGTCGGTGCCAGCCTCGCCACGCTCGGCCTGCCCACGGTGTTCACCTTCGAGGGCGGTTATGCGGTGGCCGAAGTCGGCGTCAACGTGGCCAACGTGCTGGAAGGCTTCGCGGGCTGAGTCGCCAGCGAACTCAGTCGACGCGCTCGGCGCCGGTGACCAGCGCCACGAAGCGGTCGATGCCGATGTTGCCGCCCGACAGCGTGACGCCCACACGCTGGCCGCGGAAGCGATCGCGGTGATGCATCAGCGCCGCCAGTGCACAGGCGCCCGAAGGCTCCAGCACGAGCTTCATGCGTTCGAAGACGAAGCGCATCGCCTCGACCACCACAGGGTCGGGCACGGTGAGCACGTCGGTCACCAGGGCACGGATCACCTCGAAGGGATGCTTGCCCGGCGACTGGGTCTGCTGCCCGTCGCAGATGGTGCGCGGCACGTCGATGTGCACGAGCTGGCCGCTGCGCAGCGACTGCTGCATGTCGTTGCCGCGCTCCGGTTCGGCGCCGAATACCGCGATGCCCGGCAGCAGGTGCTTGGCGGCCACGGCGCAGCCCGACAGGAAGCCGCCGCCGCCGGCGCAGACGATCAGCGCGTCGAGCGGCCCGGCATCCTCGATCAGCTCCAGCGCCGCCGTGCCCTGGCCGGCCATCACGGGCAGGTGGTCGTAGGGCGGGATCAGCGAGGCGCCGCGTTCCTGCGTCAGCCGCGTGGCGATCTCGGCGCGGTCTTCCTTGTAGCGGTCGTAGACGATCACCTCGGCGCCGTAGCCGCGCGTGGCGGCGAGCTTGAGCGCCGGCGCGTCGTGCGGCATCACGATGGTGGCGGCGCAGCCGTGCAGTCGCGCGGCCAGCGCCACCGCCTGCGCATGGTTGCCCGACGAAAAGGCGACCACGCCGCGCGAGCGCTCCTCGTCGCTGAGCACGTTGACCGAGTTGTAGCCGCCGCGGAACTTGAACGCGCCCATGCGCTGCAGGTTCTCGGCCTTCATCAGCACCTGCATGCCGAGCAGCTCGTCGAGCGTGCGCGAACTGACGACGGGGGTGCGGTGCGCCACGCCCTTCAGGCGGGCGGCGGCGGCTTCGATCTCGGTGAACTGGAGCATGGTGGCGTCGGTTTCGGCGGGTTGTCCCGGGCGCGACCACTGTAGCGTGCGCCCGGGCGCTACAGTGGCCGCCGGAGGCCCGTATGACGCAGGAGATCCGTTCGCCGATGGCCGCCACGGTGGTCGAGTTCGCAGTGGCCGCCGGGCAGGCGGTGCGCACCGGCGATCTGCTGGCCATCGTCGAGGCGATGAAGATGGAGCACGAGCTGCGCGCGCCGCACGATGCGCGCGTGCTGGCGCTGCTCGCGCAGCCGGGCGAGCTGGTCGGCGAGGGCGACGGCCTGCTGCGCCTGGGGCCCGTCGAACTGCGCGAGTCGAGCGCGGTGGCTGAAGCGCCGGCCGCTCCCGCTGCCACGCTGCGCGCCGACCTGCGCGAATTCCTCGACCGCGAGGCGCTGTTGCACGATGCCGCCCGCCCCGACGCGGTGGCGCGACGGCACGCGAGTGGCCAGCGCACCGCGCGCGAGAACGTGGCCGACCTGTGCGACCCGGGCAGCTTCGTCGAATACGGCGGCTTCGCCTACGCCGCGCAGACGAAGCGCCGCAGCGTCGATGAACTGATCCGCCAGACGCCGGCCGACGGCATGGTCACCGGCCTGGGCAACGTGAACGGCCGGCGTTGCGCCGTGCTCGCCTACGACGCCACCGTGCTGGCCGGCACGCAGGGCCTGCGCAACCACCAGAAGACCGACCGGCTGCTCGGCCTCGCGCTCGACCAGCGCCTGCCCGTGGTGCTGTTCGCCGAAGGCGGCGGCGGCCGGCCGGGCGACACCGACATGCCGATCGTCGCCGGACTGCACGTGACCACCTTCGCGAGCTTCGCGAGACTTTCCGGCCAGCTGCCCGTGGTCGGCATCGCGGCCGGCCGCTGCTTCGCCGGCAACGCGGCGCTGCTGGGCTGCTGCGACCTGATCATCGCCACGCGCGACAGCAACATCGGCATGGGCGGTCCGGCAATGGTCGAAGGCGGCGGGCTCGGCCGCTTCCGGCCCGATGACATCGGCCCGGCCGCGCTCCAGTCGGCCAACGGCGTGATCGACCTGCTCGTCGACGACGAGGCGCAGGCCGTGGCGGCGGCGAAGCGCTACCTCGGCTTCTTCGACGCCGCGCCGCGCCACGGCGAGGCGCCCGATGCGCTGGCGCTGCGCGAGCTGCTGCCCGAGAACCGCGTGCGCAGCCACGACATGCGCGCGGTGATCGCCGGCCTGGTCGACCGCGACAGCACGCTCGAACTGCGTGCTGGCTTCGGCATCGGCATCCACACCGTGCTGGCGCGGCTGCAGGGCCGGCCCATCGGTCTGATCGCCAGCAACCCGCTGCACCTGGGTGGCGCGATCGATGCCGATGCGGCCGACAAGGCGGCGCGCTTCATGCAGCTGTGCAACGCGCACGGGCTGCCGATGGTCTCGCTGATCGACACGCCGGGATTCATGGTCGGGCCCGACATCGAGGCGCGGGCGCAGGTGCGCCACGTCAGCCGCATGTTCGTCGCCGCGGCACACCTGCGCGTGCCCTTCTTCGCCGTGGTGATACGCAAGGCCTACGGACTGGGCGCGATGGCGATGGCGGCCGGCGGCTTCCACGCGCCGCTGGGCATGGCCGCCTGGCCGAGCGGCGAGTTCGGTGCGATGGGGCTGGAGGGCGCGGTGCGCCTGGGCTACCGCAAGGAACTCGAGGCCTTGCCCGAGGGCGAGCCGCGCGAGGCGCGCTTTCGCGAGCTGCTGGCGCGCCAGATCGCCGACGGCCGCGCGCTGAACATGGCGGCCACGCTGGAGATCGACACCGTCATCGACCCGTCGCGCACGCGCGACTGGCTGCTGCAGGGCCTGGCCGGCGCGGTGCTGCGCGAGCGCAGCACGCCGGGCATCGACCCCTGGTAGGCCGCCGCTCACAGCCACGCCCGGCCGACGTAGCATCGAGTTCCCCGACCCCCATTGCAGGAGACATCGCGTGGCTGAGCACGACACCGCCGTCGAAAGACCGACACGCGCCGCCGCCACCGTGGTGGTGGTGCGCGATGGCCCGGTCGGCATCGAGGTGCTGCTGTTGCGCCGTGCCGAGCGTGGCGACCACAACAGCGGCGCCTGGGTCTTCCCGGGTGGCCTGGTGGACGCGGCCGATCGTGCCGCGCTGCCCTTCTGCCGCGGCGTGGAAGCGGCCGATGCCGATGCGCGGCTCGGCGTGACCGCGCATGCGCTCGACTACTGGGTGGCAGCGGTGCGCGAATGCTTCGAGGAGGCCGGCCTGCTGTTCGCGCGCGACCGCGAGGGCCGTGCACTCGCGCCCGATGCCGCGCGAGACGCGCGTCTGCCATCCTGGCGCGGCCCGCTGCAGCGCGGCGAGCAGGCGCTCGCTGCGCTGTGCCATGAAGAAGGCCTCACGCTGGCTGTCGACGAACTCGTCTACTTCAGCCACTGGGTGACGCCGGTCGGCCGGCCCAAGCGCTTCGACACGCGATTCTTCATCGCGCGTGCGCCGCAGGGCCAGACGGCCGCGCACGACGACGGCGAACTCGTCGAGCAGCTGTGGCTCAGCCCGACCGCGGCGCTCACGCGCACCGAGCCGCTCAAGCTGCTCACGCCGACGCAGAAGACGCTGGAGGCGATCGCGCGATTCGACAGCGTCGATGCGCTGCTCGCCTGGGCGCGTGCACCTCGCGAGGTGCCGCTGATCCAGCCGCAGATCGGCACCGGCCGCGACGGCACCCGGCCGGTCACGCCGGACGAACCCGCGTTTGCCGAGCTGCGCCGCATCGACCCCGGCTGCCTGGGCTTCGCCTCGTACGACATCAACCCCGGCGTGGCGGTGCGGCTGTCGGCGCACGTCATCCGCGTCACCGCGCATAACGGCAGCGTGATGACCGGGCCGGGCACGAACTGCTACCTCGTGGGTGGTGGGCCGCGCAACGAGTGGGCGGCGATCGACCCCGGCCCGGCCGAGCCGCAGCACGTCGAGGCCATCCTCGCGGCGGCCCCCGGGCCGATCCGCTGGATCTTCGCGACGCACACCCACCTCGACCATTCGCCGGCCTGCGCCTTGCTGCACTCACGCACCGGCGCCACCGTGCACGGCCGCATCGCCGACCACCCCGAATGGCAGGACGCCAGCTTCGCGCCCGGGCGGCGGCTGGCGGGCGGCGAGCGCTTCGAGCTCGACGCCGGCGTGACGCTCACCGCGATCCACACGCCGGGCCATGCCTCCAACCACCTGTGCTACCGGCTCGACGAGGAGAAGACGCTGTTCACCGGCGACCACGTCATGCAGCTCAGCACCGTGGTCATCAACCCGCCGGACGGCGACATGGCCGCCTACCTCGCCTCGCTGCGCGCGCTGTGCGACGAAGATCTGGAATGGCTGGCGCCCGGCCACGGCTTCCTGATGGCGCGGCCGCGCGCGGCCTTCGAGAAGATCATCGCCCACCGGCTGCAGCGCGAAGCCAAGGTGCTGGCGGCGATCCGCGAGCTGGCCTCGACGGACGAGGCCGTGCTGCTGTCACGTGTCTACGACGACGTCCCCGAGCGCATGCACCCGATGGCATTGCGCTCGCTGCGAGCTCACCTGGGCAAGCTGCGCAGCGAGGGCCGCGCCTGACGGATCAGACGCGCTCGAAGATCGCGGCGATGCCCTGGCCGCCGCCGATGCACATCGTCACCAGCGCGTAGCGGCCATTCACTCGCTGCAGTTCGTACAGCGCCTTGGTGGTGATGATCGCGCCGGTGGCGCCGATCGGGTGGCCGAGCGAGATGCCCGAGCCGTTCGGGTTCACCTTGGCCGGGTCGAGCGCAAGCTCCTTCACCACCGCGCAGGCCTGCGCGGCGAAGGCTTCGTTCGACTCGATGACGTCGAGGTCGCTGACCTTCAGGCCTGCACGCGCCAGCGCCAGCTTGGTCGCCGGCACCGGGCCGATGCCCATGATGGTGGGCTCGACGCCGGCGTGGGCGTAGGCGACCAGGCGCGCGATCGGCTTGAGGTTCTGCGCCTTCACCGCGTCCGCGCTGGCCAGCACCACGGCACCAGCGCCGTCGTTGATTCCCGAGGCGTTGCCGGCGGTCACCGAGCCGTCCTTCTTGAACGCGGCGCGCATCTTGGCCAGCGTTTCCATCGTCGTGCTCGCCTTCACGTGCTCGTCGGTGTCGAAGGAGATGTCGCCCTTCTTGCTGGCGATCACCACCGGCACGATCTGCTCCTTGAAGCGGCCCGCGGCGATGGCGGCGGCCGCGCGGCGGTGGCTCTCCACCGACAGCTCGTCCATCATCGTGCGGCTGATGCCGTACTGCTCGGCCACGTTCTCGGCCGTCATGCCCATGTGGATCTTGTGGAACGGGTCGTGCAGCGCGCCGACCACGTAGTCGAGCATCGGGCTGTCGCCCATGCGTGCGCCCCAGCGGGCCTGCGGCAGCAGGTAGGCGCCGCGGCTCATCGACTCGGCACCCGCGCCGACGGCGACTTCGCAGTCACCCAGCGTGATCGCCTGCGAGGCCGAGATGATGGCCTGCAGGCCCGAGCCGCACAGGCGGTTGACGTTGAAGGCAGGCGTCTCCTTGGGCAGGCCGGCGTTCATCGCGGCCACGCGGCTGAGGTAGGCGTCGCGCGGCTCGGTCGGGATCACCGTGCCCATCGCCAGGTGGCCGACGCTCGCGACGCCGGCGCCGCTGCGCGCGAGCGCCGTCTTGACGGCCAGCGTGGCCAGGTCGGACAGCGGGACGTCCTTGAGCGCACCGCCGAAGGTGCCGATGGCGGTGCGGGCTGCGCCGACCACGAATACGTCGCGGGGAAGGGCCATGGTGATGTCTCCTGCTATGGGTTTGGAATGGGCGCAAGTTACGCCGCAATCGATACAGCGGGCTTACAGGCGAGGCGGCTCGTGGGCTGCTCGTGGGCTGCTGGGTGCCTCAGCCGCCGGACAGGGCGAGCGGATCGTCGGCGCGGTCGCTGCTGAGGTGTGCAGTGCAGTCGATCCGCAAGGCGCGCGGCGCCATGCCCGGGCCGGCGGCCGCGACGATCTCCGTCACCGACGCGTTGGCGATGCGTCCCGGCAGCGTGGTGCCCGGCGGCAGTGCCACGCGGCGGGCCAGCAGGCTGTGGATGACGAGTCCGTGCGTGACGAGCACGAACGTGCCGCCGGTCGCCTGCGCGGCGATCAGCGCCGCGTCGAAAGCCCGGTCGATGCGTGCCTCGAAGTCGGGCACGGATTCGCCGCCCGTCGGTGCTTCCTGCATCGCCAGGGGGTCGAAGCCGAGGCTGTCATAGGCGCGGCCGCGCAGGTCGCCGAAGTTGCGTTCATGAAGTAAGGGTTGCGGCAGTGCGGCGAG
>Ga0209717_1002980_pt1 | contig 15323 bp, 15 predicted proteins | sample AD_UKC048_MetaG_FD_184418 | JGI IMG/M metagenome (GOLD analysis project Ga0209717, IMG submission 184418) | Active sludge microbial communities of municipal wastewater-treating anaerobic digesters from USA - AD_UKC048_MetaG (SPAdes) (version 2) | ecosystem: Engineered > Bioreactor > Anaerobic >... | reverse complement strand
CACGACGGCGCTGGCGTTCGGCTGGGTGATCTTTTATGGGTTGAAGTTGGTTTAGTTATCGGTTATCAGTTATTAGTTATCAGGGTGGTAGGGGTACGTTACAACCAAAGTATAGCATCACTTTTTGTGCGGCCAGATTTTGGTTGTAACGTACCCCTACCACCCTGATAACTAATAACTAATAACTGATAACTGATAACGAATAACTACTTCTGCAACACCTTCGCTACCAGATCAGCCGCTTCCTGGAATTCCACGGCGCCCATAACTTCGAGGCCGGATTCGTCGATGATCTTTTTGGCGATGTCGGCATTGGTGCCTTGCAGGCGAACGATGACCGGAACCGGAATTTGTCCGATAGCCTTGTAAGCGTCCACTACACCCTGTGCCACGCGGTCGCAGCGCACGATGCCGCCGAAGATGTTAATCAGAATGGCTTTTACATTCGGATCTTTCAGGATGAAGCGCATGGCGTTTTCCACGCGTTGCGCATCGGCGGTACCACCTACGTCGAGGAAGTTGGCCGGTTCGCCACCCGAAAGTTTGATCAGGTCCATGGTAGCCATGGCCAGGCCTGCGCCGTTCACCATACAGCCCACGTTGCCATCGAGTTTAACGTAGTTGAGGTCGTATTGCTGCGCCTCCACGTCGGCGGGGTCTTCCTCGTCGGTATCGCGGAGTGCTTCCAGGTCTTTATGGCGGTACAAAGCGTTGTCGTCGAGTGTCACCTTGGCGTCTACGGCGATGATGCGGTCGTCGGAAGTTTTGAGACAGGGGTTGATTTCGAACAGACTCGCGTCGGCGCCCACAAAAGCGGCGTACAGTTTTTGTACGAAATCGACCATTTCCTTGAATGCCTGTCCGCTCAATCCGAAGTTGAACGCTACTTTCTGCGCCTGAAAACCACGCAGACCGATCAGCGGATCGATGTGTTCGGTAAATACACGTTCCGGCGTTTCTTCAGCTACTTTTTCAATGTCCATACCGCCGTCGGGCGAATAGATGATCACATTGCTTCCCGAAGCCCGGTCGGTTAAAATGCTGATATAGAACTCTTTGGGATCGCTGGCGCCCGGGTAAAACACGTCCTGTGCTACCAGCACCTTACGCACCAGTTTGCCTTCGGCAGAGGTTTGGGGCGTTATCAGGTGCATGCCGATCATAGCCTGTGCGAATTCGCCGGCCTGTTCGGGGCTTTTCGCAAGTTTCACGCCGCCGCCTTTACCGCGACCACCTGCGTGTACCTGGGCTTTCACCACGCACCAGCCGGAATTGTACAGTTCTTTCATTTTTTTGGCTGCCTCAACGGCTTCCTGCGCATTGTAGGCGACGATGCCTTCCTGGATTTTTACGCCGTATGATTTGAGCAATTCTTTGCCCTGGTATTCGTGTAGGTTCATCGAATATGTAAGTAAATGGTTAAGCGAAATGAATGGGGCGCTCAAAAGTAAGGCGAATTCGATTTTCCGTGCGGCATCTTAGTTTTTTTTACTGCGAAAGTTTTGGATCGATAATTGCTGTACCCCTGTTTAAGACATGCATATGTTATTTAAATACTTGTAAAATATCTATTTGTGCCAATAATAAAACGGATAATAAAGTTTATGAAAAATATTTTTTTGATTTACGGTGAAAATATAAAATCGCTTCGTTTATCTTGCAACTACCAAATTAGTCCTGACCATGAATGCCAAATTAAAAGTCGACCGCCAGTTCCTGTTTCTACACGGGGATAACCTCGCGGTATTCAGCGAACGCGTACTGCGCAATACGCAGGCGCAAACACATGCCTCCAAGGCAACCTTTATTCTGGAAAGGCTGAATGCAGCCAATATTGCCCTGCGCAGTGTGCTGGCTGATTCGAACCTGAAGCGAAAATTGCGCACGGAAGCGGTGCGGGAAAAGGAAGCCATTGTGCTTCACTTTCTGGGCGAGGTAGCCGATTTTCTGGAAAACAACCTGCAGTTCAAATCCGATATTTTTACGTCCGGTTTCAGGCCGTACACCACACACCGTAAAACCTCGGCTACCCGGCTCGAACAACGTATGGCAGCCAAACTGGCCCGGCTGGAAGTGCCGAAACCGGAAGAAACTATCGAATTGTAATACCCTCGTCGTCGATGAGTTTGCTCTGCTGCACCCGAATGATGCGGGCCGGGAAATTCTGTAAAATCCGATAATCGTGCGTTGCGCACAGCACGGCAGTATTGTGCTGTTTGGCAAGGTTGCGCAGGAGCGTCAGCACGTCGTCGCTTGTTTCGGGGTCGAGGTTGCCGGTCGGTTCGTCGGCCAGGAGCAACATGGGTTTGTTCAGCAAGGCCCGGGCGATCACCACACGCTGCTGCTCGCCGCCCGAAAGTTCGTAGGGCATGGCTGTCTGTTTGGTCAGCAAGCCTACTTCCGTGAGCACCTCCAGCATACGTTTGTTCATTTCCTCTTCGTCGGTCCAGCCCGTCGCGCGCAATACGAACAACAGGTTTTCCGCAACATTCCGGTCGGTCAGCAGATTGAAATCCTGGAATACGATCCCCAGTTTGCGGCGCAGCAGGTGCACGTTTTTGCGGCTGATGTCTTTCAGGTCGAATCCTGCTACTTCTCCATGCCCGGTCGTCAGCGGCAGGGCGGCATAAATGGTTTTCAGCAGGCTCGACTTGCCACTGCCGGTTTTTCCGATCAGGTAGGTAAATTCCCCTTCCCCGATGTGCAGGCTGATGTTTTGCAGAATGATGCTGTCGTCCTGCTGGCAGATATTCGCGTTGCTGAGTTTGACGATGGATTTCATGGACGTTTGTGTGTTTGGGGGAAGGAGGATGAGGATTTGAGGAGATGAAGATTTAAGGATGCGAGTATTTGAGTATTTGAGGATGCGAGTATTTGAGTCGCTGAGTTCGAATCCTCGAATCCTCAAATCCTCATCTCTCTGCAAAAGTATTCAAATTCCCGCTAGTCCCAGCACGTCGGCCATCGTGAAACAACCGGTTTTGCCATTCAGCCATTGTGCGGCCAGCACGGCGCCGCCGGCGAAACCCGTACGGGAATGTGCTTTGTGTTCGATGGTAATTTCATCGACCTCACTAGCCCAGCGCACCAGGTGCGTGCCGGGCACCTCGCCTTCGCGCACCGCCGTTACCGGCACTGCTCCGGCATCCGGAACTGCAGGCAACAGCGCCCAGCCGGTGGCGCGGTCGTTGCTTGCAATCAATTCATTTACAAGGGTTAAGGCCGTACCGCTCGGTGCGTCGAGTTTGTGAATGTGGTGCGTTTCCGTGAGTGAGGGCTGGTATTCCGGACGCGTTTGCATCAATTTTGCCAGGTAGCGATTGAGCGCAAAAAACAGATTTACCCCCACGCTGAAATTAGATGCCCACAGCAGCGCACCCTTGTTTTCCTTACAAAAATGCTGGGCTTCGGCGAGTTTTTCACTCCAGCCGGTAGTGCCCGAAATCACCGGAACACCCGCCCGCAGGCACAACATCACGTTGTCGAAAGCCGCTTCGGGGCGACTGAATTCGATCACTACGTCTGCCTGTTGCAGCATTTCCGTATTCAGGTCGGACCGGTTTTCGCGGGAGATACGCCACGCGATGTCGATGCCCTGCGCCCGGGCAATCTGCTCGATGGCTTTGCCCATTTTTCCGTATCCGAGAAGTCCGATAGTCATTGGGTGGAGGATGTTTAGGAAGTTGAGTTGTTGAGAAGGAGTTTTTTTATTGTTGATGAGGGTTGATAAGGTTGATGAGGGTTGATAAAGGTTGATAAAGGTTGATGAGGGTTGATATTCATCGGCTCGAAAAAAGAAAAATCTTTGCTTTACCGAGCCGATGAATATCAACCCTCATCAACCTTATCAACCCTCATCAACCCTCATCAACATCTTAGTCATCAAATCCCACAAGTTCAATCCCGTTTTTTTCAATAAACATCCGAATCTCTTTGTCCGTAAACAAATCAGTGACGCCTTGCCGGTCGGCCGCCACATTTTCATAACCGATGTGGTGAATGGCCTGCAATTCCGGGCCGTCGAGACCGGGGTGGTCTACAAACACATACGTCTGGCCGGGTTCCAGGGTCTGGAGCATTTTGATAAAACTCTGTTTTTTCTCCGTCAGTGTCTTGTGGTCGCCGCCGTAGCCCAGCCATTTGTAGTTGCCGCGCCCTTCGAGCGGGATGTTGTATTCGGCTGCCAGTTTGCGGGACAGCGCCTTTACCTCTTCCGACAGGTTGGTGCAGCCCATGTGCGCCGACAGGTGACTGATGCGCGGGATGGTACGCTGGGCCGTTTCAATTTGTGCCCGGAATTCCTTTTCGATATCTTCTATCTTCCATTTGTTTTCGGAAATGGACTGTCCGGGGTAATTGGCGTTGGGGAAAACCATCGGAAAAAAATACCCGTCGGCGTTGCGAATGCTGGCACAATCGGTGAGCGGCCGCCATTTAACATTGTCCCATTCGCTGGTGATCGCCAGGTGCACGCCTACGTCCACGCCCGGATTGTCTTTCAGCATTTGCACGGCTTCCGGATACCACGGAGAAGCCACGATGACCTCGATGGACGTTTCAATACCCTCGCGGTAGCATATGATCAGCGCTTCATTACCGGAATGCGAAAATCCCATATCGTCGCCGCGAATGATCAGACGGGGCGGGGTGGGGGCCACGGAAGCCAGCGTGCCTTTGACTTTTTTTACGTTGTTTTTGTCAAAACTGCTCTGAATATCCACGTTTACCATGTTTTGATCGAAGGTGCACACGAACGTTTCGGTGTGCGGACTGTCGATGTAGCGCAGGGTAAGTTCGAGGGTGTTTTTGCCGGTCCAGCGGTAAGCGCCGGCAATTTTGGAAGGCGGCAGGCCCGCAAAATGGTTTTTGGCCAGGCCAACCAGCGAAGGGCCGAGTTTGGCAGTTTCGCCGAACGCCCATTTGCCCGAACCGAAGGGCAGGGTGAACGTTTCCGAGCCGATTTGAAGGGCCGCTTCGCATTGCTCACCTTTCCAGTTGAAAGCAATGCTGCGGATGAATTGTTCATTGGGCGAAACGTTGTAGGTTTTTCCGGCAATCGTTTTTTGCAGGTCGGAAGCGGCGCTTTTTGCCGGAACCGGGAGCGCCAGCGCAGAAAGTTTTTTGACCAGCGTGGCGGCACTTTTTTTATCCGCCGGCAGGGCATCTTTCTGAATGGCAGGGTACAGGTATTTCCAGATCATGTTGAACTCGTCCTGCATGTCCGAGGTTTCGGCCGTCATCACGATCACCGCATCCTGGTCGGGCATGACGATGATGAATTGCCCGAAAGCGCCGTCGCCGCGATAGGCGTTGTTGCGGCAGCGCCACATCTGGTAGCAGTAGCCCTGTTCCCAGTCGCTCTGGTCTTTTTTGTCCTGCGGCAGTTCCGGATGCTGGATGATTTTGAGGGTCGAGGCTTCTTCCACCCATGCTGCGGGCAGCACCTGCTGGCCGTTCCATTTGCCTTTTTGCAGGAACAACTGCCCGAATCTGGCCATGTCTTCCGTTTTGATGCGCAATCCCCAGCCGCCGGTGTTGATGCCTTCCGGGTCTATTTCCCAGTCCATACCGGAAATGCCCAGCGGCGTAAAAAGCCTGGGCGTCAGGTAGTCCACTATTTTTTCGCCGGTCACCTTTTGCACGATGGCAGATAACATGTACGTAGCCAGCGAGTTATACAGGAATTTGGTGCCCGGTTTGTGCAAAATCGGCGTTGCCAGAAATGCACGCGCCCAGTTCCCGGCATTGCGGATCAGCGGGGTAGGGTCGGGTTCCTGGCCTACCGACATGCTGAGCAAATCGCGGACGCGGAGTTCGGCGAGGTAAGGGTTCACTGTTTCAGGTAAATCGTCGGGGAAAAACGAAATCACTTTGTCGTTCACCGTCAGGCGGCCCTCGCTCACCGCAAGGCCTATGGCGGTGGCCGTAAAACTTTTGCTGCACGAATACATCGTGTGTTTCAAATCCGCCCGATATGGCGCCCACCAGCCTTCGGCAATGACTTTGCCGTGCCGCAACACCATCATGCTGTGGAGTTCGTGTTTGCTTTTTCCGGCGGCTTCCAGAAATTCGATGATGCCTTTGGAAGACACACCTTCGGCTTCCGGAGTGCTGCGGGGAAGGGTGTTTTGTGCCTGCGCATTCGTGTTGGCCACGAAAAGCAGCACGAGCAGGGAGGAAAGAAATGAGTCTGTTTTGCGAACCATGTAGGGAGATTTTTTACCTTCCAACAAAGGAAGAAAATTTCCCGCAGAGATCATGGCATTGGCTGAAATTCAATCGCGTACCGCATCGATTACCACCCACGGCACGCTCAGTTGCAACCTGCCAAGCCGTGCGGCCTGTTCGTTCAGGCGCGTTTCCAGCAGGTCGAAAATCTCTTCCACCCGGTTTTCGGGCAAAATCTTGATCCACGAATCCATGAACGCCATGCGCATCACGAAATGGTGGAGCATGGCCGTTCCATCCGTAAATTTGTAGTTGAATTGATCGTGTTCGAGGTCTTTTATCGTGAAACCTGCCATGCGGAGTGCATCAATGACTTCATCCAGCGGCCGCCTTTTTTCATAAATGTGGCGGTGCAGGGCGGCGATAGACTGCTCCAGTTTCAATTCCGACAGGATACTTTCCAAGGTGTCATAAAACTCGAACATCGTTTTGTCGAGGTTCATCGTGAGCACGAATTGTCCGCCGCTTTTCAGCACACGGGCGCATTCGGAAAGCACGCGGTCCATGTCCTGCACGTTGTTGATGCCGTTGTTGCTGACGATCAGGTCGATCGAGGTGTCATCCAGCGGGATGGATTCCGCTGCGGCTTCGATGATTTTTACGTTGCCGATCCGGTAGGTTTCCAGTTTGGTGCGCGTTCGTTCGATGCCGGATTTCCAGGGGTCAATGCCGTACACAGTGGAAGTATTGCCCAGCCGCATGGCCAGTTCCGTCAGGGGAAAACCCATTCCGAAACCGATATCGAGTGCCGTAAGCCCGCGTTTGTATTCGACGCAATCGAGCAGTTTCAGGCCGAACGGCGCCGACCAGATGGGGATCTCGTCGAGGACGTGGGCGAGTTGGTCTACGTCGTATTTTTCGGTGAGGTATGTTTTCATGTGGATTTGCTTTTGGTGAGTCGGCTTCGCCGCTCGTAGGAATAATGGCTACGCGGATTAGGCGGATTTACGCGGATCTTTGTGGCCTTACGGCCACTTCATTTTTTATTTTTTTAACCACCAAGGCACGAAGAGCACAAAGCGTAGATTACACAACAGCGAGTATAAAGAAGCGTAGGGCCAAATTCAACTCCTTATATGGTGTAATCTACGCTTTGTGTTCTTCGTGCCTTGGTGGTTAAAAAAATAAAAAATGAAGTGGCCGTAAGGCCACAAAGATCCGCGTAAATCCGCCTAATCCGCGTAGCCATTATTCCTACGAGCGGCGAAGCCGCCCCATCAACGATCAGCCTTTGGCTTTTTTCTTGTCTTCCTGGAATTTCATCACCTGGTCCATCACCTTATTGAGTTCCTCCGCGCTGATGCGTTTCATCAGAATCTCATGTTTGCGGTCGAGGATAAAGATCTGCGGGGTCGTTTGCACGTCGTACAACGTTTTGTAGCGGCTGCGCAGGTATGGGTCCGACATATTCATAAAAATATCGTCGGTGAAACCTTTTTCCTCGGCGCCTTTCCAGCATTCGCCGCCTTTGTCGCCGGTGGCAGTACAAACGGCGAATACTTTTACGCCGCGGTTCTGGTAGGCTTTGGCAAAATCAACCATAAACGGCGCGGCTTTTTTGCAGTGGCCGCAATCGGGCGCCCAAAAGAAGAGCACCGTATAATCAGCGTCTATATCCCAGAGGCTGTGCGGCTGGTTGTTGCGGTCGAACACCGTAATATTCGGCGCAATTTTTCCGATCAGGATCGGTTCGAGGCGCTTGGCGTTGTCTACGATCTTTTCCAGGTCCTCTTTTTTCGTCCACGGCGCCAGGTTGGTCGCGTAGTATTTCTTGACAATGTGCACGTAGCAGCCGTCCATGCCCACGATATTCGACTTGGCGTAGGTGTTCAGGAAATGTATGAGGTAGTATTTGAAATTTTCCCCGGCGGGGTCCATTTTCGACAGGATGTAGTCGATGGAAACGTTGATGCTGTCCGGGTGCTGGGGCGTTACCTTGTTGACGTACTGCTCGATTTTGCTGTGCAGCACCGGACCATGCAACATACTCGGGTCGCCTATTTCGATATTGTCGAAAAAATGCGCCTTGTACCAGTAGTAGCGTTTCAGGTTAATCTCTTTGTCGTCGCCAGTGAACATTGGCGGCTCGGGCTCCAGGGAAGCCTTCACGATTTTGGCGGTCATACTGCCCGGATACTTGGTAATGAGGTCCGTTTGCAGTTTTTTAACCTGTTTGTCCAGGTCTGCGAGTTTATTGGTGATTTTCAGCGAGTCGGCGGGGTTGTTTTTGACGCGGCCGAGTTGGGCGCGCATGCTGTCGGCTTCGGGGCGCATTTTACCCAAAAACTGCAGGTAGTCGTAAAACCGCTGGTTGTCGTCGGAGCCTTTGAATTTCATTTTATTGACAAAATCCTTCACATCGCTCTGTACGGTAAACTGCTGGCCGGTGGCCGGGAGTAGAAATTGAATGAAGTTGTTGTCGGGTTTGGTCACCAGCAGGTAAACGCCGGAGGGCAGCAGGGTGTCGGCTGTGAAAGTAAAATAGCCGTCGGGGCCCACGTCGACCGTGTCTTTTACATAGGTTTTTTCGCCGTAGTAAAACCCGAGCACCAGTTGTTTTTCGGGATAATTATCCAGTTTGACGCGGATATTGTAGCCCGGACCGTTGCTGGCAATGGCCTGGGAAAGAGAAATTAAAACAGCAAGGGAAAAGAGAAAAATGCGTTTCATCCGAAATGACTTTTTGAATCGTTTTGGTGCATGGAAAAGGTGAATCCGGGCAGCATGCACCGGACAAGACCTTAGGACGCGCAAATATCCACCATCGCGGTATGGGGCGGGCGCCTTTTTGTATTTGTTAACAGGAAAGGTTCAAAGATCGTACTGCTTGATCTTCCGGTACAGGGTGCGTTCGCTGATTTTGAGTTCTTCGGCGGCTTCTTTCCGGCGGCCGTTGTACTTTTTCAGGGCACGGCGAATGGCCTCTTTTTCGATCTCGTCCATAGCCAGCAGCGAATCTGCTTCCTCGCTTTTGTCGAAACTGCCCGACGATTTACCCGATTCGATGATGATCGGTTTCACGCGGTCGTTTTCGTTGCTGTTGTAGAATTGCTCCCGCTCGTTGCCATACTCCTGGTTTTCAAAAGCCGGAGCGTGGGAAGGGTAGGAGGCGTTGCCGGAATAGGAAGGCTGCAACTGACGTACCGAGCCGAGGTCGGGCATGTGCAGGTCGTTGCTGCGCACGAGTTCGTAAATGAGCGACTTCAGGTCATTGAGGTCGTTTTTCATATCGAACAGCACCTTGTACAGGATGTCGCGTTCCTGGAAACTTTCGCCGCCGCCGTTGCCGTTGCGGTTTCCGGCCAGCACGGGCAGGTTGCGGTTGAACAACTGCGGCATGGTGATCTGGAGTTGATCGGCCGTGAGCGAGCGGTCTTCGGAAAGCACACTGAGTTGTTCGGCCACGTTTTTCAGTTCGCGAATGTTACCCGGCCAGTTGTAGTTTTCCAGCACCAGTTCGGCGCGCTCGTCGAGGCGGATCGCCTGCATGCGGTATTTTTCGGCAAAATCGTAGGCGAACTTGCGGAACAGCACGGGGATGTCTTCGCGGCGCTCCTTCAGCGACGGCACCCGGATCGGTACGGTACTGAGGCGGTAGAACAGGTCTTCGCGGAATTTTCCCTTGCGCACGGCTTCTTCCAGGTTCACGTTGGTGGCTGCAATTACGCGGACGTCCGTTCGCTGGCTTTTGCTGGCGCCTACGCGGATGAATTCGCCCGATTCCAGTACGCGGAGCAGGTAGGCCTGTGTGTCCATCGGCATTTCACCGATCTCGTCGAGGAAAATCGTGCCGCCGTTGACGGTTTCGAAATAACCCTTGCGGTCGCCCATGGCCCCGGTAAAGGAGCCTTTTTCGTGCCCGAACAGTTCGGAGTTGATGGTGCCTTCCGGTATCGCGCCGCAGTTGATGGCAATAAAATCGTTGTGCTTGCGGCTGCTCAGGGCATGGATGACCTTCGAAAAGGCCTCTTTGCCCACGCCGCTCTCGCCCGTGATGAGCACGGTGAGGTCGGTGCCGGCCACGCGCACGGCCGTGTCGAGTGCGGCATCCAGCATAGGGGAGTTGCCGACGATCCCGAAACGGGCTTTTATGGATTGTAACTGGTTGTTAGCCACTTGATTTGCTTAAAATTTCTTCCACATCGCTGATGAGCGCTGGAATATGATGTTGTATGATCTGCCAAACCTCCTCTGCGTCAATTCCGAAGTAATCATGGGCCACGATATTTCGGAGACCTTTGATTTTAGGCCAAGGTATTTGGGGGTTTGATTCCATTATTTTTTCACTTAGTTTGGCAACACTCTCTCCCACCACTACAAAATTCATCATTGTCGCATCAAAGGATTTTTCATCCTTATAAAATTCATCTGCGCCATGAAACTCCTGAGAAAAACGCAGGATTTTTCCGGCGGCATCTAAAATCGCAAGCAGATTTGCCTCATCCTTTTCAGACATAAATCGCAGATTTTAGGATTTGATTACGGTAGTATGGTTTAAGATATTTTTCGCGGCAAATGTCTACATCTCTATCAAAGGCATTTTTGATTGCTTCTTTTAATGAAGCCTTCATATCGCTGAGGTTTTCAGTGTTTGGCAAAAACTCGACAATGATGTCAATATCACTTTCCTCAGACTCTTCACCACGAGCGAAAGAACCGAACAAACCAATTTTGGCAATCCTGAATCTAGATTCGAATTGAGATTTTTCCCTGGAAAGGAAATTGAGGATATCAATTTTGGTTGCTTGTTGCAAGTTCTAATAATTATGTTGTTGGCTTATCATTTCTCTGAAACCTGTAAATCAAAAACGCCAGCAGCACCCCCGGTCCGGCAATCAACCAGAATTTCGGAATCTGTATGCCCGTACTGTATCCACTCCCGTTTTCTCCGACAAACGTTTCCATTCTGATCATCCCCGGCATGCCGAGCAAAATGTAGATTGCTGCTGCGGCAATAATGACAATGTAAAATACGCGTCGGTTGTTTTTCATTGGAGCGGTTTGTTCGTTTCTCCGGTAGCACGGCCTTCAGGCCGTCGGGAGACGGGCCCTTGAGGGCCCGTTAATTTTTTTTCATACAAGAGCGGCCATAAATGGCCTTTTCCCGACGGCTTGAAAGCCGTGTTACCCATAGGTGTTCATTACGTTTCCAGTTTATTGTTCAGGCCGGAACCTATAAATCAAAAAAGCCAGCACCGCCACCGAACCTACAATCAGCAAGAGCATCGGGATTTCTATCCCCGTGCGATACCCGATTGTTTCCTCCGTAACAATGGTTTCCGTTTTGATGATTCCAGGTATGCTCAGCAAAATATACACCACGACGGCGGCAATGAGGATAATGGTTATAAGGCGTCGGTTGTTTTTCATTGGAACGGTTGGTTTTTAGCCGATCGGGGGATCGGCTATACGATCTCTCCCAGCAAAGTGGCGCTCGTTGTATCCCGCACGCGTACCATCGCATAATCTCCCGGCTTGTATCCCTCTTTTTTGGGAAACACCACCATTTTATTCTGCGAGTTGCGGCCGCTGAAATCCTGGTCCGATTTCCGCGAATTGCCTTCGATCAGCACCTTGGTGATTTTTCCGATGTCGGCCAGGTTGTGGCGCAGGCTGACGGCGTTTTGCACGCGGATCACCTCGCTCAGGCGGCGTCTTTTGACGTCTTCCGGAATGTCGTCGGCGTATTTGCGGGCGGCCAGCGTACCGGGTCGCTCGGAATAAAAAAACATGTAGGACATGGTGTAGTTCGCCCAGTCCACCATGTTCAGCGTATCCTGGTGCTCTTCTTCCGTTTCGGAGCAGAAGCCCGTGATGATGTCGCTCGACACCGCGCAATCCGGCATGATGCGGCGGATGGCTTCGATGCGGTTCATGTACCAGGCCTGGTCGTAGGTGCGGTTCATGAGTTCCAGTATACGGCTGTTGCCCGACTGCACCGGCAGGTGGATGTATTTGCAGATGTTTTCATAGGCCGCCATGACGTACAAAACGTCGTCGGTCATGTCTTTCGGATGGCTGGTGCTAAAGCGCACGCGCATATCGGGATGCACCAAAGCGGTCATTTCCAGCAGGTTGGCGAAGTTGACGTGCTCGCCGGTGTCGGGGTTTTCCCATTTGTAGGAATCCACATTCTGGCCCAGGAGGGTAACTTCCTTGTAGCCACGCGCGTACAGGTCGTTCACCTCCGCGATGACGCTGAACGGGTCGCGCGAGCGTTCGCGGCCGCGTGTGAACGGCACCACGCAGAACGAACACATATTGTCGCAGCCGCGCATAATGGAAACGAAAGCGGAAATGCCGTTGCTATCGAGGCGCACGGGGCTGATATCTGCGTAGGTTTCGTCGCGACTGAGCAGCACGTTCACCATGCGATTGCCTTCTTCGGCGCCGCCGATGAGGTTAGGCAGGTCGCGGTAAGCGTCGGGGCCGACCACGAGGTCAACGAGTTTTTCCTCTTCCAGCCACTGCTTTTTCAGGCGTTCAGCCATGCAGCCGAGTACGCCGACTTTCATATCGGGCCGTTGTTTTTTGAGTTTTTCGAAAATGCGGAGGCGTTTGCGCACTGTTTCCTCCGCTTTTTCGCGGATGGAGCAGGTATTGATCAGGATCAGGTCGCTTTCCTCGATGTTGCGGGTAGGCGAGTAGCCGGCGTCGCCGAGGATGCTGGCGACGATTTCCGAATCGCTGAAGTTCATCGCGCAGCCGTAACTCTCGATATAGAATCGTTTAATGCCCGGCGCACTGCTTTCCTGCCAGTGTTCCTTGAACAACACGGCGCCCTGGCGGGCCTCGTCGATGGTTTTGATACCCTCTAAGGTCGGGTTGCTATCGTACATATTTTGTGGCGTTGACTTTAAGCGCCGCAAAGATAGGGGATAGTTGGGAAAGAAGGTGACAAAATGTCATCCTTCTGGGTGTTTGGTGTTTCGTGTGTGGTGTTTGGGGCGCGTTGCTCTTGGCTAATACTCAATTCTGGGGCAATATTCCCCAAACCGAAACACCATACACAAAACACGAACATGATACCTCAAATAGCCAAGAGCAACGCGCCCCAAACACCATACACGAAACACCAAACAGTCATATAATTACCAGCAACGTCTTAAACGTAATCTTCAAAATTTCGCCGGCGATATCCTCGAACTTGGCTTTTGAAACGGACAACTCCGACAGCAGTTCAATTTTTACCTGCGTCCAGCGGCCCTGCACGAGCATCTCGAAATCGTCGCGGTTGATCTTTTTTTCTTCCAGCATTTCGCCGTAGCGGCGGATGTCCTTTTTCAGGCTGGCGTGCAGTTTTTTGGCGGCTTCTTCGTAATGTTTGCGGCGGCGCTTGACAAACTCGCTGACCATTGTTGTGATCTGGTCGTCCAATCCGTCCAGCGCATCCTGAATTTCCTGACCTTTACCGGGCATGATATTGAGATTTTAGAGTGTTTTCAAATAATTGATTTTCAATAGTTTATTTCTTTTTTGCCATTTCCGCTCTTTTAATGGCGTCCAGACTTTTGGTCACCTGAGTGGTGGCTTCCTTGATAAAATCCTTGTCGAGTTTTCCTTTGTCCTTCCAGCGTGCGAGGAAAGGCGCCACCAGATCGGTTTGCAGCAGGCGCCAGGATTCGGCCACTTCCTTGTTCTTTTTCATGGATGCGGCGTGCGAAACGGCTTTATCCAGATCGCTGGTCAGGGAAGTAACCTCGGCTTCATGTTTGGTGTAGGCCTCGGTGGCTTTGCCCATGAGTGCGGGCAATTTGGTAGCAATGCTGTTTACGTTTTCCGTACCCATGGCATCGAAAGGAGCCATGCAGGAAGGGAGCATTGTCGTGGAGGCTGCCATCAGAAGTCCGATCAGCAGGGAGAATGGAGCGGTTTTCAGGGATAATAGGAGCGATTTCATCATTGTGGAATTTGTAGTTAACAGGTTTTTGAAAACGCAGTGAAAGTAAAACGTTTTGCTTAAATCCCATGTGAAATTTTCTCGAGTACCTGCTCCAGCAAACGGCGCACAGTGCGGGCGGGATTTGGGCTGAATTGCCCCAGCGGCCGGTTGGCCAGAATGGCGCTGATAGACAGCGCCCGGTGGCCGAGCAATTCGGAAAGCCCGTAGATAGCGGCCGTTTCCATTTCAAGGTTAATAATTCTTTCTCCCTGAAAATCAAACGATTGCAATAGGTCCAGGTATTCCGGTAGCGCTACCGGCGCACGCAGTTGTCGGCCTTGCGGACCATAAAAACCCGGATTCGTGGCCGTAATGCCGCGGTGAAAATCCGGGAAAAGTTGAAGCAATCCTTCGTCTCCCCGGGAGAAATAGGGGGCTACCGGGAAGTCCCATTTCCCGGCGGTATGGCGCCGGAGGGCTGCAAGAAGCGGGTGGTTTTGCTGCTCCGGCGCCCGGTAAAAATGCATCAGCCCGTCCATGCCAACGGCGCCGCTGCTCGCAACGAAAGCATCAACCGGCACGTCCTTTTGGAGGCAACCCGCAGTGCCTAAGCGGATGAATGTCAATTGTTTGAAGGAGTCCTTTACCTGCCGGGTTGTCAGGTCGATGTTGACCAGGGCATCGAGTTCGTTGAACACGATATCCACGTTGTCGGGGCCGATGCCTGTAGAAATGACTGAAATACGCTCTTTGCCCAGCCAGCCGGTGTGCGTTACGAATTCACGTTTGCGCACCCGGTGTTCGATGCGGTCGAAATAACGGCTCACTTTGGCCACCCGGTCGGGGTCGCCCACGGTAAGAATGAGCGGCGCTACCTGTTCGGGTTGCAGGTGCAGGTGATAAATGCTGCCGTCGGCATTGAGGATGAGTTCGGAGGATTGGATGGGCATAGTGGGTGTGGGTTGATTGTTGATGGGTTTATGAAGTTTATGGTTTATGAGTTTATGGTTTATGAGTTTATGGTTTATGAGTTTATGGTTGGTAAGGGATAATCATTTTCTTTTTTGGAAGACAAAGATTCCTTTTTCTATCGAATGCCATTCCTGAATTTTTATGGCCACGTTATTTCAACAGGAGCCGTGAATCATGAACCATAAACCATAAACTTTATAAACCATAAACTCATAAACCATAAACTTCATGAACTCATAAA